>PPYF01411514.1_pt1 | contig 17355 bp, 16 predicted proteins | sample 1559871 | NCBI WGS metagenome assembly PPYF01 (sample SAMN08240021, study PRJNA423297) | Human gut metagenome, whole genome shotgun sequencing project.
TCTCTCCGTAGCGTACACGGATATCGCCTCGTGGGAGCAGGCTGGCTCCTCCGTCCCGAACCTTACCCCGCGCCTGCTACACCTGCTACGCTCCGCAAGCCGTTCCCGCGCCTACGGGCCCTTCTGGTCGGTGTGCCTGCTCGCCGAGGGGGCCGTGGATACCGTGGTGGATCCGGCCCTTTCCTTCTTCGAGGTGGCGGCTCTCCTCCCGATCATCCGTGAGGCCGGCGGCGTTGCCTCTACCCTCGAGGGCAACCTGCCCGAGCACGCCGGTACGTCCGAGACGGTATCGTTGGTGGCTAGTAATACCGCAGCGGTTCAGGAACAGGTCCTCCAAATCCTTAACACGGAGGGTTAGGCCTCCTTCTCTCGCCGGACTTCTCTCTCGCCGGAGCCGCGCATACGACAAAGGCGGCGGCGCCCCAACACGGGGTGCCGCCGCCTTCCTGCGTTATATCGCTTTCTTAGAGAGCGACGAATAGAACGCCCAGCAAGGCCAGAATGCTCAGGCCTGCAAGGACATAAGCGAAGATATTGAAGGTGTTCATCTTCGAGGTGTACTTGGTGACGTGGCCGCTATTGACCTGCGCGGAATAGATGGCCAGCCAGATAGCAATACCGGCGGGAATCAGGCCCGTCAGGAATAGACCGACGACCGAGGTCGAGTCGTAGGCTAGCGAGCTGGAACGGTAGCCGCGGCTACTCATCTCGCTCATCTCGAGGGCACGCAGGCCCACAACCATCCAGGCGTAGATGGTGAGCGCCAGGGCTCCCAGGCCGGAGCAGAAGGCGCCGATGGAGTAGTAGTAGCCGGGGCCACGGAAATCGCCGGTGGCGTCGCCGTAGGGGCGGCGGTGTTCTTCGGGGACGGTGTACTCGGCCGGGATACGATGGTAGGTATCGTCACGCTCGGGGTACGCGGCGGGTGCGATAGCCACTCCCGCGGGTGCACCGGGCTGACCGTTCGGAGCACCGTAGGCGGGCTGGAAGGAGGGGGCGGGGCCGGGTCCTCCAGGCTGAGCCTGCGAAGCGCCGTAGGGAGCGCTATTGTTCGATGCCGCGGCGAATCCGCCCTGGGCGCCGCCGGAAGCGGGGGTGGGGTTCTGGTTATCCATGGTGTGTCCTTGTTCGGGTGTCGCCGAGCTCCGGTGCGTGACGGTACGCTCCGAGAGCCCCCGGCAACGTGGGTATCCATTGGCTCTCTATCGTTCATCATACGGCTACGAAGGCTCAAGCGTCGCGGCGTCGGAACAATATCTACCCCTTGATACTACGTCATGAGCTCTCTCTACGTCTTCTTACGTGACGTTCTCGTTACGATACGGTCGCACATTCGCCCCGCAGCGGGCATAAAAATACCCGGCAGGTGCTCAAACGAGCGCCTGCCGGGTGGTAGAGACCTACCGCGGTTCGTCCTCTGGATTGGAACCGATAATCACCGCCGCACCCAATACGGGATAGCGGACGGTTGGGAGATCGTGGAGATGCGGGGAATCGAACCCCGGTCCGATGTGGCGTCAACGGGGCTTCTCCGTGCGCAGTTTATGCGAACGCTACTTTTCGGCTCCGGTACTTGCATAAACACATATACCGACGAACCTAGTCACGTAAAAGTCCCGCCAGCCCCCGCAACAAGGGCTAGCAGCAGTGGCCTTTTAAGTCGATGCCGGTAACTGAGCCAAAGGCATGCTCAGGCCGACAGACGGCAACTCGCGCTTAGGCAGCGAGTGCGAAGTCAGTGCGCTTAGATTCTGCACTTAATTTTTTGCAGAGGGCGTTAACGAGATAACCCTGCATCCTCGGCACGCTTCACCCATCTCAACTCACATCGTCGAAACCGATCATCCCCCTATGCTTTTATCAAAAAGCCCACCGTCCTCTGAAAGTTTTCCTCAGCGTACCTAGACGCTGCGGTGCCATTCAAACACGGTAGAGATTCAGTATATCTGAGACACTAGAACGGGCGCAAGTCCCTCGAGACCTCCCCCGATGACGTGCACGCGCCGAGTGCCTGTCCCCAACATAGAGATTCCCAGAAAGCGAAAGGAGGGGCGGAGCCTCAGAAAATCTGAGACTCCGCCCCTCCCCTAACGCGCTCGTCAGGTGGCGTTCTAAAGTTTATTAACGTGCCGGGACGGTCATCAGGTCGTCCGGATCGTCACCAATCTGGCAGACCACGTGGCCGTGACCGTCGCTAGTACCAACCTCGGCGCACTTCTGCATGGTCTGGAAGGCAAAGATATAGACAAAGACCATAATGAGACCGAAGATAAAGGCCAGAGCACCGGTAATGATACCGGTAATTGCGAAGCCCTGACCCGCGCCGGCAGCCTTGGTCTGCTTCAGCGAGATGATACCCAGAACAACGGCAGCGATGCCAAAGAGCAGGCCGATTGCAAAGAAGCCGGTCAGAAGACCAACAATACCGAGAATCATCGAGGTGATAGCCAGAGCCGGGGTCTTCTTCGATGCCTGGTAGGGGTAGTTGCCCTGCTGGCCGTAGTTGTAGAGATCCTGGCCGGGCTGCTGGTAGGAGTTCTGCTGGTACTGGTAGTTGTTGTACTCACCCGGCTGGCCCTGCTGGGGGTAACCCTGGCCGTACTGGGAAGACTGCTGAGCCGAGGAGTCCTGGCCGTACTGGCCGAACTGGTTCTGGCTCTCCTGACCGTACGAGGACTGGTTGTAGGGGTTCTGGCCATACGAGTTCTGGCCGTAGGAACCCTGAGCGGACGAATCCTGACCGTACGAGGACTGATTGTAGGAGGACTGGCCGTACGCGTCGTTCTGCTGGGAAGAAGCAGGCTGCTGAGCAGCATAGGGGTTCTGCGCGTTCCCCTGGGGGTTTCCGTAGTTATTCTCAGACATCTGTCATTCTTTCTTTCACAGTTGCAGTGAACAGTTTCATCTCGCTCAACGCGCTACGTAGCGCCAAGCCTTACCCACAATTATATAAACAAGCCGCTCTTTGACCACATATCACGCATTTTTTTCATCAGGAGAGCCGCCACGCCCTCCATCCAGCAAATATGCTTCGGAGCCAGTGCGCGCGCTATCCCCGTGAGGAGGCAGCACCGTCTGCCCTAGAAACGGCTCAGGTTCTTGTACTCCGAGGGGCTCAGGGTCTGCTCGTGACCGCCCAGGGTGCACACGTAACCACCATCGGACGTCTCGTGACCGTTGTTGATGCATTCCTGACCCATCATGGCGTTCAGCACGATGACCGCGATGGTCACCGCGGTCACCACGAAGCTCACGACACCGGTCACGATACCGCCAATCGCCAGGCCCTTACCGGAAGCAGCGCCTCGACGCACCTGAACCAGCGCAACAATGCCCAGCACAATACCGGCCAAGCCGAGAGCAACACCGTAGATAAAAATACCGGTCAGAATACCCAAAATGCCGCATACCAAGGAGGCGATAGCCAGCCCCGAGCTCAGCTTCTGTTCCGCAACAGGATGCGGGGTGCGCTCCGCCGCTTCCTGCACCGGTGCGGAAGCGGCGTCTTCGGGCAACGGCTGAACGTTCGAGGACTCAGACATATCGGTCTCCTTACATAGATATAGTTTGTGGCGGCGCACGACGGAGCTTGGAATTGTAGGCAACATCCGGTCGGCGCACTATCCACCTACCATTATAGGTAGGGGCACCCACCCTTCCCGAGGGAGAAGAGCGATGCGCCAGTCCCTAGCCGAGGTTGCGGTAGCGCATCGCGCGGCGCGCCTCCAGGTCATCCTGACGCTCACGCAAAGCCTGACGCTTATCGTACTCGCGCTTACCGGTCGCCAGGGCAATCTCAACCTTCGCGCGGCCGTTCGAGAAGTACAGCTTCAACGGAACCACCGTGTAACCGGTCTCCTTCAGCTTCTGCGCCAACTTATTAATCTCCGAACGATGCAGCAGCAGCTTGCGGCGACGACGAGCCGCGTGGTTCGTCCACGTGCCGTAACCGTACTCCGCAATATGAATACCCTCGAGCCACAACTCGTTATCGGTCACCTGGCAGAAACCGTCCACAATGGACGCCCCACCATCACGCAGAGACTTCACCTCAGTACCCAACAGAACAATGCCCGCCTCATAGGTATCCACAATGTTGTAGTTGTGGCGAGCCTTCTTATTCTGGGCAATAATCGCGTTATTCGGGTCCTTCTTTGCGTCTTTCTTCTTTTTCTGAGCCATTACTCAATCCTTCACGTCTTAGCTGTCTTCAGCCGCGCGCCCCGAAGCACGCCAGCGAATCCCAGCATCAATAAAAGCGTTCAAACCGCCATCCAGCACGTTCGAGGTATTACCTTCTTCGTACCCGGTGCGCAGATCCTTCACCATCTGGTACGGGTGCAGCACGTAGGAGCGCATCTGATCGCCCCAGCTCGCCTTGATATCGCCGGCAAGCTCCTTCTTCTTCGCGTCTTCCTGTTCTTTACGCAGCAACAGCAGGCGGGACTGCAGCACGCGCAGGGCCGCCGCACGGTTCTGCAGCTGCGACTTCTCATTCTGCATCGACACCACAATACCGGTCGGCAGGTGAGTCATACGCACCGCCGAATCCGTCGTGTTCACCGACTGACCGCCCGGGCCCGACGAGCGGAACACGTCCACCTTAATCTCAGACTCGGGAATCTCAATAGCATCCGTCTGCTCAATCAGAGGAATCACCTCAACCGCCGCAAACGAGGTCTGGCGGCGTCCCTGATTATCGAACGGCGAAATACGCACCAGGCGGTGAGTACCCGCCTCCACCGACAGGCGACCAAAAGCGTACGGCGCGTTCACCTCGAAGGTCACCGACTTCAGGCCCGCCTCCTCAGCGTAGGAGGTGTCCAGCACCTTCGTCGGGTAGCCGTTCTTCTCGGCCCAACGCAGGTACATGCGCAGCAGCATCTCCGCGAAATCAGCGGCGTCCACACCACCGGCACCCGCACGGATGGTCACCACAGCCTCGCGCTGATCGTACTCGCCGGAGAGGAGGACCAGCACCTCAAGCTCTTCCAGCTTGGCGCGAATCTGGCCGCATTCCTCCTGAGCATCTGCCAGTAGTTCGGCGGCAGTCTCCTCATCCTCCGCTTCGGCAAGCTCCACCATCACCTCAACATCATCAATGCGAGAAGACAGCGAGCGCAGACGATTCAGCTCCGACTGCTTGTAGGAGAGGGCACTCGTCACCTTCTGGGCATGCTCAACATCATCCCAGAGGTCGGGGGCGGCGGCCTGTTCGGACAGGTCCTCAATGGCGCGCTCAATCCCCTCGATGTCGCTCACTGCGGCAATCGAGGCAAAGATAGCGCGAAGCTCTTTAATCTCAGCGGAAAAATCGAAGGATGCCATAGCTTTTAACACTATCGCGAAACGGCCAGAAAGTCCCGCCGTTACAGCCCGCAACAGCCCACAGCACAGAAGGATAAGGCAGGCAGAGGGCAGAACCCGCGCAACGAAGACCTAAAAAGGGCATAAAACGAGGGCGCATCCGCTAGCCGTTACACTACCTTGCGGATGCGCCCTCGCAGTCTAGGAGGCTCACAACACGCCAATAAGCGAGTGAGCCGATATACCCGTCGCCGATACGCCCGTGCGCCGTTGATGGACGCACTAATCGGTGGACGGGCCCTGGCTCGTCTTCAAACGCGACGAACCGTGAGCGGTCACCTCAATACCATCAGGCACCAGAATCGACAGTAGCGGCGGACGAATACGAGCCGACAGGTACACGTGCACACTGTGATCAGAATCCACGGACACGTTCTCCAGACGCAACGCCTGAAAATCCTGCCCCGGCTGAACCTCAGCCAGGTACGCACTCGCATACTCCCACGCCGCCGAACCACTCGCCTCATCCGGAGTGCGCATCGTGCGGGTAATCGAGTTCGCCTGAGCGTCCGCCATATCCTGCAGATGCTGAGTCTGCAGATACGCGCCCGTAATCGCCACCGTCACCGAACCGATGAGCAGAAGCAACGCCAGCATGCCCACAATCAGCGGGGCAATACTGCCCTCTTCCGGGCCCGAGGCGATCGGGTCAGCGGCGAGCGCCCGGCTCTGCGCACGGGCACGAACCTGTAGACGGGCACGACGGTATGCGTTAGCGTAGCGCTCCCGCACAGAGGAAAGCAGGCGAGCGGGCGAGAACAGATGAACGGGCGAACCATTAGGAATCAGCATGACCAGACCCCCAACTCGTCGCATGAGAACTCACCGGAATCACGCCGCCACCCATAAACGAAGGCAGTAGCGGCAAACGCGCCTGCACGGTTACCGTGGCGTACGCTTTCGTACCCGAGACGCACTCCCCCGACGCACAGCTCAACGACACGCTCACATCGGAAGGCTCAACCCCGTAATCAGCGGCAGCATGCACCGCCAAACGCTGAGCCAAATCCGGGCCAACCGACGAATCCTGCGGCTGCTCCTGCACATACAGCACCACCTGGGCGCTCGCCGCATGAGCAGCCATCACCGAAGACTGCAAGCTAAAAATCGTCAGAATGCCGTAGAGCACCGGGATGAGCAGAGTAATACCCAAACCCAGGAACTCCACAATGGCACTACCCTCTTCAGAGTCGTGTTGCTCAGAAAGAGGCCAATCAGAGCGGCTCTTCAGGCGTTCCTTCACCCGCTGCCGAAGCGAAAAGCCACTAATCACCGGAATGATGCTCCGCATAAATCGCATGCCCCTTCACCTCAATAGAATCCGGAAAACCCCACGGGCCCAGCACCGGCAACGGCGACTTCACCGTCACCTCCAAAGTGCGTACACCCGTGGAATCACTACTCTGACGGTACGAAATATTCTCAGCATACGAAGACGGAAGAACCCCCTCAATCATCTGACGGGTACGCTCCATGCCCTCCTGCGGAGTGCGGTCACGCATCGTACCGTAACGTGCCCCAGCCGCCGCAGCATCCATCAACATGGTTCGTGCATACAGGGCGAAAGAAACCTGCAGAATCGCCATGGTCAGCAACACCAACAGCGCACCGACCATGACGAATTCCGTGCTGGCATCACCGCGCTCGCTCTCCTCCACAGAATATTCCGCGGAGGATAGCTCAGCGGCAGTCAGCTCAGAAGCGATGCGGGGCTTACGCATTACTGGTGAACCAGAGCAATCGCGTCGTTGAACATCTTGGTCAGAGCGGGCTGAGCAATCGCCAGGATGGCGGCAACCAGCACGGCGCTCATCATGGTAATCATGACCCAGCCGGGCACGTCGCCGCGCTCGGGGTCATCCTGCTTGTTCTTCAGGCGCAGAGCCAGCACGGATGCGATAGCCAAGGCAATCAGCACGGTGAGGGTGGTGCGGAAACGACGGAACATGATTTTCTCCTTCTATCAAAGGGTGTAGTGTGTGGTTGGTGCGGCGCGCCGGGCAATCAGCCCAGCCCACCACGGTGCAGCCGGTACGGTGTGTACCCACCGCAAAATCTAAAAGTTCAAACGCATGAGCGACAAGCCCGGGAAGACCGCAAAAATCACGGTCAGCGGCAGGATAAAAAACACCACCGGGGCGAGCATCGCAATCTCCTTCTTACCGGCTGTTTCCATCAGCTCACGTTTAGCGTTATCGCGCACATCCTGAGCCTGCGCACGCAACACATCAGCCAGAGGGGTGCCGCGCTCAATCGCAACAGCAATACCCTCAACGAAGCGGCTCAACGCCGGAACGCGAGTACGCTCCGCGAACTCCTGCAGTGCGCTCAGCAGCGAAACGCCGGTGCGGGTCTGCGCCAAAATCTCAGAAAACTCACGAGCCAACTCGCCGCGAGAGGTCAAACAGATACGCTCCAGTGCCGCCAGCGCCGACTCGCCCGCCGTCACCGACAGGGCCATCATCTCCGCCAGCGCCGGGAACTCAGCAACCAGCTGCTTCTCACGCTTAGTCACCGCCTCACCCAGCCACCAGTCACGCGCCAGAAAGCCGCTCAAACCGCTCACCAGCACCAGCACAAGAGCCACCAGGATGGAGAAACGCTCCTGCACCACGCCAATGACGGTCAGCGCACTCATGACGGTCACACCGGCAAGAGCCCACAGCAGCTGCTCAGCACGAAACGCGCTCACACTCTGCGAAGAACCCGCACGGCGCAGACGCTCCTGCACCGAACTATCGCTCAACGACGAGCCGTTCAACGACGAGGACAGCGAACGAAGCAACGGCGCGCAGAACGCCGAAATCGCCTCCAACAGGCTCGGCTCACGGCGCTCCTGCTCCTTCAACAACGACTCACGCAGAGTCTCACCGCGCAGCTGCGACGCCACGCGATCGGCGAAGGAAACGCTTCGAGTATTCAGAACCGACGAAAGAATCAGGCCCAGGCCGGCCGCCAGCAACAGGGCAAACACAATGGGAAGGTTCATCCGAAGACCCTCCGTTCGCGCGGAAGCTCACCGATGCGAAGCATCAGACGATAGGCGGCCAGCGAAACCGTCGCCCCGGCCATCATGAGCACGGCCCCGGCAAAGGAGTTGTACACCATGCGCGCCGCCGGCTGCGTAGCCATCAGGCAGAGCACGAACCAGGGGGCCACGCAGGAGAGCCGGGCCGCATTCACTGTCCAGGATTGGCGGGCCAGAAGCTCCGAGCGGGTGCGGGCATTATCGCGCAGAAAATCGCTGAGCGTGCCCAGCAGCTTGCCCAGGTCAGAGCCTCCCACCTCGCGAGCAATTTTGAGAGCCTCGATGATGGTGTCCGCAACCGGGTCCGAGAGGTATTCCTTCAGACGGTTCAGCGAGGGCACGAACTCGCCCGAGGCGCGATAGTCACGCGAGAAATGGGCGAAGGCATCACGCAACTCTTCCGGGCCGCGGTACGAGAGCTGAATCAGTGCCTCCGGCAGGGACAGACCCGCACGAATCGCCGAACGCAGGTGGTCCACCGCATCCGGCCACAGCTGCCAGATGCGTGCATCCGCGGCACGGGCGCGATGATTCACCACCACGCGAGGGGCCACCAGCCCGGCGATAAACCCGAGCACGCCCAGGGCCACCAACTGGCTAACCAGCAGAAGCAGCAGGGACAGGGCGACGGCGCTCGCAAGGCTCACCCAGGTGAAGGTTCGAGGGGTCAGCGTGTGCATCCCGGCCTTGCGCAACGCCACGACCAGCGCGGGGTCGGCGGCCTCGCGGACCGGTTTCTGCCCCTCCGGAAAACAGGAGAGGTACACCAGGCACACGCCGATGCCCAGAATTAGGCTGAGGAAAAGCGACATCACTGCCCCGCTTTCGCGAGGGCCAGCACCTGTTCGGGACGATGTCCCGCACGTACCCAGCGTTCGGCGTTCGGCAGTTCCAGGGCCACGCAGACCATGCGCCCATCACGTCGCACAAACAGCGGCGACATCTCAATCACCCCGTCCTCGACACGACCGCCGAGCATGCTAATCTCCTCGACCCGGCGCTGCCCGCGGGTATCGCGGCCGCAGTGAACCACGATGTCAAAGCACGAGGCCACGGTGGGCACCACGAATGAGGAGGAGATATTCTCGCCCGCCAGCAGCGGCAGGGTGCAAATCTTTGTCACGGCGTCGCGTGCAGAGTTAGCGTGAATCGTGCACATGCCGGGCAGACCCGCGTTGAGCGCAATCAGCATGTCCAGAGATTCTGCCTCGCGTACCTCGCCAATGAGGATGCGGTCCGGGCGCATACGCAGGGCCTCCTTGACCAGGCGGCGCAACTCGATGGCGCCGGTACCCTCAAGGTTCGGCTGACGGCATTGCATGCCCACCACGTCTCGCAGCGGCACGGATAGCTCAAAAATCTCTTCGCAGGTGACCACGCGTTCCCGCGGCGGAATCGATGCAGATAGGCAATTGAGCATCGTGGTCTTGCCCGACTGGGTTGCACCCGAGACGAGGATATTCATGCCGCTCTCCACCGCCGCGTGCAGCAGGGACGCCGCACCGGCGCTTAGGGAGTTCATGCGGACCAGATCGGGCAGGCGGCGGGCCCGCACCACGAACTTACGAATGTTGATGCTCGTGTGCCTGCGGGTGATGTCCGGAATCACCGCGTGCAATCGGGAGCCATCCGGCAGGGAGGCGTCCACGAAGGGAGAGGAAAGGTCCAGGCGACGGCCCGAGGGCTTGAGCATACGCTCCAGCAGGCTGTTGATGGCCCGGGGGCTCAGATGCAGACCGGTCAATTCGCTTTCGCCGTTGCGCGCGATGAAGATTTCATCGGGCGAGTTAATCCAGATCTCCTCAACGCTCTCATCATCGAGGAAGGGCTGAATGACCCCGAAACCGCAGATTTCATCGTGGAGCCGCTGGATGACGACGCTCCGCTCCCCCACATCGGGCAGGGAGACGCGGGTGCGCTTCTGCTCATATTCGTCCAAACATTCACCGATGAGCGCGCGTACGGCATCCCGGTCCTCTCGAGGGTCCAGGTTGCGACGGCGCATGGCCTTGCGAATGTTCTCCTCAAGTAGAGCCAGGTGTTCCATTTTGGTATTCGGAACGGTGTTCTCCATTGAAATAATCCGATGCTGCGGTGTGTGGTGGCGTTACATGCAACTTTGCGACTGTAACCTATTACTTCCATCATCCTAGCCACAGGGCATCAAATTTATCAAAACTATATATTTCGCTACTTAATATTTACAGGTGTAGTTTTTCGATATTTTCTATCGTGATATATGCCATTTCTACGCGGGGAATACCCGGATCAGTACAAACGCCCTAGTCAATCGCCACAAGTATTCTTCTCCGCCCTTGGGAGGTAGCTTGCAGCATCTAGCGCCAAGCCCATCTTCCTACCACGAATACGTGCGTAACATTTGGTGTTTTATCCACACCGCGGATTTGGCCAGGACCATCCGCGCTGTCCCTCACGAGCCGATAACCCCGCAACGAAAGAGCGCAGTGACAGGGTACGGCAAAGGGGCGTGCACTCCCCCATCGGGAATACACGCCCCTTCACCATGACGCTTAGCGTTTAGTCACCGCCGCGAATTACCTTCACGGCCTCCTTAATCGGACCGTCGAATCGAAGGTTACCGTGCTCCAGCACCACGCCGCGGTCACAAATCTTAGACACCAAATCCAGGTCATGGCTCACAACGGCAAGAGTCTTACCGGCAGAGCACAGCTCCTGAATCTTCGCAATACACTTCTTCTGGAACGGCTCATCGCCCACCGCAAGAATCTCATCCACCAGGAAGATATCCGGGTTCGTATGAACCGCAACCGAGAACGCCAGACGCAGGTACATACCCGAAGAGTAGAACTTCACCTCGGTATCGATAAAGTCGTGAATCTCAGCGAAATCCACAATCGAATCGAAGGAAGCCTCAATCTCATCCTTGGTCATACCCAAAATCGCGCCGTTGAGGTACACGTTATCGCGGCCGGTCAGATCCGGGTGGAAACCAGCGCCCACCTCAATCAGACCCGCAATATTGCCGCGAGTAAGAACCTCACCTTCATCAGCGCGCATCACGCCAGAAATCATCTTCAGCAGCGTGGACTTACCCGAGCCGTTCAGACCCAGAAGAGCCACACGCTCGCCCTGACGAATATCCAGGCTCACGCCGTTGAGTGCATTGAACTTCTCCGAAAGATCACCCTTGCGGCCCTTAATCAGCCACACAAAAGCTTCCTTCATCGAACGGGTGTGGCGCAGAACGAAGCGCTTCACCAAATTCTCCACGTGAATCACCACGGGAGCGTCCGGGCTCACCGGCGGGAACTCAAGCTTCTTAATATCCACAGAATCAGAGCTCCTGGGCGAAGTTGCCCTCAAACTTACGGAAGAGCAAATCACCAATCAAAACGGTCAGCAGAGAAATACCAATGGCAATCGGAGTCCAGAAGCTGAAGAGATGCGGAACCACCTGCGAAGCAGGAAGCGCCAAATCCTCAGGACGGAGCGTCGGATGCCAGAAGCCATAGTGGAACAGCTCCACCGCAACGGTCAGCGGGTTAATCATGAACACGTTGAACACCCACGGGTACAGGGTGTCACGCACCATGGTCCAGGAGTACAGCACCGGCGAGAACCAGGTAGCCACCATCAGCAGCATGTCCACGATGTTCTCCGAATCTCGGAAGAACACGTTAGCCACACCGAAAATCAGACCCAGACCATAGGACAGCAGCATCACGATGAGCATGCCCGCCAGAATCGACCCGAAAGCCAACGCGGACGGATGCCAGCCCACCGCAAAGCACGCCAGGAGCATGACCACAATCTGCGGCACAAAATGCACCAGAGCCACCCACACCGTAGACAGCGAGAACAACTCACGCGGCAGGTAAATCTTGCGAATCAGAGCACTGTTAACCACCATGGCGCGAGCACCATTGCCGAACCCCTCCGAGAAGAAGTTAATGGCAATCATGCCCGAGAATAGGTACACCGCGTAGTTGTGCATACCGCGTTCCAGGCCAAGGAAAAGACCCATGGCAATGTAGAACACCAGGAACTGCACGCCCGGCTTAATGTACGACCACAAAATACCCAGCACCGAGCCGCGGTAGCGGACCTGGATTTCCTTATCGACCAGCAGTCGAAGCAGGTAGCGATTCTTCATCGCATCCAGAATGCCGCGGCCGCGACCGGGCGCCTTCAGGGGAACAGACTTCAAATCGCTCATCGGGTCAGCTCAGAATCCGTATGCTCAGCAAAGGTCTTAGCCCACGCATCGTAGGAGGCAACCTCTGCGGCCTTCGAACGGTACAGGTCGCGCAGCTTCTCCCAGCCGGTCACCAGCTGAGCGTGCAGCTTCGCGGCGTGAATCAGCTTCGACTTCAGCTGCTCGGGGTCACGACGGTACCAGAAGAGACCGGTACCCTCAGCGTTCGTGGCCAGAGCCGAGTCGAACTTCGACAGGGTCCACCAGTTGGTTTCACCGTAGTTCAGCTGAATCTGCGGATGCGCCTTCGCTTCTTCGCTCACGGGCTTGAAGAGCTGGCGACCCACGGTCTTCGCGGTCCACGAAGCAAGCTTCTTGTAGCCGGGGGATGCGAAGGAGCGGCGACCGCGGAACGGCGGCTTCTTCGACTGGATAGCCGGGAAGTCATCCACGTTCGGCTTCACCTGAGACTCCGGGTACTCCTTAGCCATTGCGCGAATCACCGGCAGACGCTTCGAGAGCGAGGGGTGCAGGTGATCGGGGCCCGACAGCAGATCCTCGAGAGCCAGCAGACGGCCGGCCTCGGTGTAGTACTGCATCGACAGGGTGTGCTTGACGTCAAGGAACAGCGAATCCAGCAACACGCGGCCACCCTTGTCGAAGGGAGAGTGCAACAGGGCCGTGATGAGACGGTTACGCTCGTGGTAGTAAGCCTGCCAGCCGACGGAATCGTCCTTATCGGTCCAGGACACGTGCCACACGCCCGCACCGGGGAAGGACACGGTCGCGAAGCCCGCGGCCTTAGCGCGCAGGCCGTACTCGGCGTCGTCCCACTTCAGGAACAGCGGCAGGGACAGGCCGATCTCCTTGATGACCGCGGTCGGGATGAGGCACATCCACCAGCCGTTATAGTCCACGTCCACGCGGCGGTGCAGCCACGGGGTGTTACGCAGGTTGTGGTGGCCCAGGTTGTGGCCCATCGCCATGTCATCGTGCGGCTTAGCGTAGAAGTTACGCCACGGATCAACAACCTCACCGAACGCGTGCAGAACCGAACGGTCGAACATGTCGAACATGTGCGCACCCACGATGGTGGGCTCCTTGCAGTAGTTCGCGAAGGTCACCATACGCAGGATCGACTCGGGCTCAACGATAACGTCGTCATCAAGCAACAGCACGTAATCGGAGCCGTTGTTGACAGCCTCGAACATGCCGCGCGAGAAGCCGCCGGAACCACCCAGGTTGCCCTGATTAATGATGCGGAACTTGCCCGCCAGAGGCTTGACGACCTCTTCGAAGTCCTCGTGGTCCTGAACCTTCTGGGTGCCCTGGTCGACAATCAGGAACTCGTGCACGGCATCGAAAATCTCGGGGCTCTCGCCCAGCGCACGAATGTTGTTGATGCAGTACTCCACCTTGTTCATGGTGGTAATCTGCACGGTTGCCTGGCCGGCCTTCACGTCGGCGCGGGGCTCGATATCGCCCAGCCAATTTGCCTCGACCAGCTCGAGGTCGGTGGTGCCTGACAGGTCGAACCAGTACCAGCCACCGTCACCGAAGGGTGCCAGGGGCATCGTGAAGGTGGTGGTCTCCTCGCCGGAGAGCAGCTTGGCGTCCACGCGCTGGATCACGCCACGGCCATTGGACTTGTACACAATGACCATGCCCTCGCCACGGGTCTGAACGCTCAGGGTGACCTTCTTCAGGTCGGTCCAGCGGCGCCAGTACGAAGCGGGGAAGGCGTTGAAATAGGTACCGAACGACAGGCTCTGGCCCGCGCTCACGGTGATGGAGCGGCGGCTGTTCAAGCTGTTCGCGGCATCACGGTTCGCGCTAGCGTTCGATACAGACTGACCGGAGGTGTTCATCGCCTCCGCGATGGAGGTCGAGGCGTCGCCGTCGATACGGGTGGGCAGCTGAACGCCGGTTGCAACGCCCGCATCCACGTAGAGGGGCACGACGTCGGTCTCAACCGCGCTCGGGAAAATGACCCGCTGCAGGGTCTTCAAAGTCTGAGTAGCCATAACTATGCGTCCACACCACCGGATTCGATCTTGGCACCGTCGGTGAAGTGCGGGCGGATCTTGTTGTCAAACATCGACAGTGCCGAGGCGATGGCCATGTGCATGTCCAGGTACTTGTAGGTACCCAGGCGGCCACCGAACAGCACGTTATCCTCACCCTTAGCCAGGTCGCGGTAAGCCAGCAGCTTCTCGCGATCCACGGCAGTGTTCACCGGGTAGTAGGGCTCGTCACCCTTGTTAGCGAAGCGGGAGAACTCACGCATAATGACGGTTGCGTCCTTGGTGTAGTCACGCTCCGGGTGGAAGTGACGGAACTCGTGGATACGAGTGAAGGGGACGTCAGCATCGGGGTAGTTCATCACGGAGCAGCCCTGGAAGTCCTCAATCGGCAGGACTTCTTCTTCCAGGTCGATGGTGCGCCAGGACAGATCGCCCTCGGCGTAGTCGAAGTAGCGGTCCACCGGGCCGGTGTAAACCACGGGAATCTGGCCGAGTACGTTCTCGCGGGAGTACTCGTGGCCGGGCTCGAAGAAATCGGTGTTCAGGTGAACCTCGATGTTCGGGTGTGCGGCCATGCGCTCCAGCCAAGCGGCGTAGCCGTCGACCGGCAGGCCCTCGTACTTATCATTGAAGTAGCGGTTGTCGTAGGTGTAACGCACCGGCAGACGGGAAATGATGGATGCGGGCAGCTCCTCCGGCGGGGTCTGCCACTGCTTTGCGGTGTAGTGCTTGATGAAGGCCTCGTACAGGGGGCGACCAATCAGGGAGATGCCCTTATCGTTGAGGTTCTGCGGGTCGGTACCAGCCAGCTCGCCAGCCTGCTCAGCAATCAGCGCCTTTGCCTCTGCCGGCGAGTAGGCGGCGTTGAAGAACTGGTTGATGGTACCGAGGTTAATCGGCATGGGGTACACGATGCCGTTGTGGCGGGTGTACACGCGGTGCACATAGTTCGTGAAGTCGGTGAAGCGGTTCACATACTCCCACACGCGCTCGTTGGAGGTGTGGAACAGGTGAGCGCCGTAGCGGTGCACCTCAATGCCGGTCTGCTTCTCCTTCTCGCTGTATGCGTTACCGCCAATGTGGGAGCGACGGTCCAGCAGAGCGACTTTCAGGCCCAGCTCGGTGGCGGCCTGTTCTGCGATGGTCAGGCCGAAGAGGCCCGATCCGACAACTACGAGGTCAGCAGTCAATGTTTTCTCCTGTATTATCACGGCGCCCCGGCCCCTATCGGGGCTGGTTTTCGCCTTCCAGACCGGGCATTTCCCCGCTGGTTCGGGGAGGGCACGATCCGCGTGGGCGGGGCACACCTTGCCCCTCCCACGATGGATATAGTCATACTCTAAGATACCCGCTTATCAACTGGTCCGCATACTTATGACATGATTTTCGGTACTTTTGGGAACTAGTTTTTGCGCTATTGGTCGTTGGGTTCCGGATGGACATGAACGGGATTAGCACGCATCTGAAGATTTTTATTTGCCGTTCAGGATAAGAACTTCGGAAGCTGCGCGAAACAGGGCGGGAAATTATTTACGCGTAAATATTCACTTGAGGGGCGGGTGGATCCACTACCCAGAAGAGACCACTCAAGGAATGGTGTGCGCACCCGCCGACCGTATGCGCGCCCACCGACCGTATGAGCACAAGCCGCACACCGGGGTCGATCGCGAAAATCACCCCGGGTAGCCTTTCGAGCAAATATGCAGTATCCACAGAATTTAAGATATTTAGATAACAAAAACGCATTATTCGAATATTTATGTCATCTTAAATGGCATATATTGAGCATTAGTTCACTATGGGTTTACCTATAGGTATGACTCTCTATTTTCTTGACCGCGCCAAAACCTCCGCAGAACGCCCCTACCCTCGCGTCGTGCGGGTCGAAGGTGAACCGGGTAGGGCCGAAAGCATGACGCTGGCCCGGGCAGAAAAACGCCTGGAGCACGATTTGGCCGCCGCTCTACAAGAACAAATCGCAAGCGGTAAGAAGCATCTGAGCCTGCCTACACGGGGCGAACGCTCCAGAGAAGAGGAAAATACCACCGGTGCGGGCAACAGCGGGCGGGCCATCAGCCTTCTCTGCGTTCTGCGCGGCCCGGACGCCGGCAAGTCCTTCCCGATTCTCCGCGGGGACACCACGCTGGGCAGGTCCCCGCGCGGACGACGAGGAAAAGCCGGGCACGTGCATCTGCGAGACCCCTTCCTACGAGGGGTTCACGGAACCTTCCACGCCGATAGCTCGGGTGTGCTGTGGCGCCCGGTGAATACTCCCGCGCGTAAAATCCGGAGAACTCGGGACGATGGGGCACGGCCGGTTGTCTGGGACGAGCCCTTCCTTCTGGGATCGTCCCTTTGCGTTCTTCGAGACCCCGGCGTTTCAAGCCCGATTCCTTCCAACCGTGCGGCGTCTTCCGTTTCCAAGGGCGGTGCCGACAAGCTTCAGGGTTCCCTAGTGGACTCCCCCGACGGCAATCCGTTTGAACCCGTCACGGTCAACCCGGCCCAGCCTCGAAAGCTCAAGCAGATTCTACTCAGCGTTTGCCTGCCGATTCTCGTGGGTCTGGCCATTGCGCTGCTGACCGGGCTGTGGTTTCTGCTTCTCATGTCGGCGGCCTCTTCCCTGCTCATGCTCCTGCACTTCTTTGGAAGCCGAGCCGAAAACCGTGCGGGCCGCGCAATGACCCGCACGGCGGCCGAACGAGAGGAGCAACGGGCCTTGAATCTACCCACCGCCGCGGATCTGGCGTTCGCCGCAA
>PPYF01024785.1_pt1 | contig 17354 bp, 19 predicted proteins | sample 1559871 | NCBI WGS metagenome assembly PPYF01 (sample SAMN08240021, study PRJNA423297) | Human gut metagenome, whole genome shotgun sequencing project.
TTAGCTTAGTAGCAATATTCTTTTGTTTGCAAGCAGGCAAACACAGGTTATTTCTTAATATCCTTTTGTTTGGGAAACTTCTGTTTCCCACTTTGAAATTGTTTTATCGCTCACATTCAGTTTTTCTGCCAATTCCTTTTGCGTGATTCCGTGTTTGATCCTTAACGTTCTTATCGTATTTCCTGTTACATAACTCATAGTAATCTCCCTTCACCTATAAGTTTATTGTATCAGTAAAATCTTTTTTTACAATCTACGCTAAGTAGAATACCTTTTTCATGAGCCCTTCAATGATTCTCCCCTCATTTATTGCAGCAACTTCTGTCAACAATATTTTGATTTTCTCAGATTAATCCGCATTTTTCAGCTGCTCGATCATGCTTTTCTTTCCCTGGAAATGATACGCAGCCTTTGGAACAAGCCATCCAAGCACCAGTAAAAACGGAAAAGTCACAAGCATTGGCCAGATTACAAACTGATATTTCATAAACCAGATCTGTGAGGTCAGTACCCGCAATATTGTCACGGACATCAACATACCGATGAGTAATGAAGATATCATTGTAAATCCTGCGTAATAAATCCCTTCCAATGTCAGCATCTTTATAATCTGTTTTTTCGTCATTCCGATTGATTCTAACATTGCCAGCTCACGGAGCCTTGTGACAATACTCGTCAGAATGGCATTGATAAAATTCAGGATACCGATCACGGCAACTACAAATGTCAAAAAACATCCAATGATTGTAAACATCCCTTTCAAACTTTCAAACTCGTTGGACCATTTTAATTTTGACTCGTAGTTCATCGTAGGCTCTGTCTTTTCCGAATAATTTTTGACGAATTGTTGAATCGCTTCTTCTCGGTCGTCTCTCACATCAAATGAATAGCTCATCAGATAGTCTTCCGATAAGTCCTTCCGAAATACTTCCGCTGTTGTATAATATGGAAATATCACAGAATAACGCGTAGATAACCCATAATAATTTTCTTTGATCACGGAGAGGATTTCTACTTCCCGCTCTTCGCCATTTGGAAAACTCAGAGTAACTTTGTCGCCCGCATGATGTACCATATCCTCTTTTCTTACCATTCCATTATCATCTGTCGACACTGCATAGATCAGATAGTTCCCCGTTGCCAGCTTTTCCTTAATCACATCAAGATCTTTCTCCCCTTCATAAACTTCCATTTTTTCAAATAGAAAATCATCTACCCCATAATACATTGTCTGATAGTTTTCTTCATTCAATTTTGTTACCGGAATTTTTTCTCCATTCCACATCCAGCAGAGTTCCCCATTTTCATTTACAGGCATATTTTTCGGAATTTTATAATCAGAAATCTTTACTCCGACCTGATCTGTTGCCGCATAGATCCGTCCACCTTTTTCAAATCCTTCCTGTTCTTCGCACGCTTCTATAAAGCTTTCCGTTAAATTTGATTCCTGAAGCTCTTCTTTTCTTGCAGAATACTCTGAATTAAAGTATTTTGCATTGGCAATCACAAAATCGGAACTGACAAAGTTCGCCAGATACTTGTCCATATCAAATGCATTTGTAAAAGTAAAAATACTGTTTAATAATACGATTGCAAGCGACAACGACACGATTACAATAACGGTCTTCCCTTTATTTCTTCCTAAATTAGAAAGTGCCATCCGACTGATTTTCCCGCCGTCTGTCGTTTTTTTCTGTTTCTTCGCCTGCCTTTTTCCTTCTGTGTAGCGCACAGCCTCCACCGGGGAAACTTTTGCCGCCAATTTCGCCGGTTTCCCTGCCGAAATGAATACTGTGACAAGTGCAAACACGGTTGCCCCAACAAAAATCCACGGATTCATAGATACTGCCGAATCACTGTTTCCCGCTATCGTATGTGATAAAAGCATTGGCACGATCGCCTTTCCTACAAAAAATCCAACGAAAAGTCCACACGGAATTCCGATGGTGGAAAGTAACAATGCCTGCCTTCGGATAATCTTTTTAATCTGCTTTCCAGTCGTTCCGATCGTCTTTAAAAGCCCGTAGAACCGTATATCTTTCATAACAGAAATCTGAAAAATGTTATAAATAATCAGATAGCCTGTCAAAACAATCAAAAATCCAACACCTGCAATCGCAGCAACTGTCATAGGGTCTCCCGAAGTACTCTCAGAAATATATGCCCAGTTTGCGTTGCTTGCGATATAGTTTTTTTCTCCCTCTTTCGTGGAGTATCCACTTTCCCTGGCTACCTTGTCCAGCTTCTCCTGTATCCCTTGGGAATTTTGAAAAACAATCTCCATTCGGATTGCGCCTACCGGAGAAGTATCCTGATCATAGGTGTACTGCAATTCCTCCTGATGTTCTGCCAGATATGCTTTGGATACAACAGTAAATCCCACATCAAGAGCCGGATCGGATCTGATCACTCCGGAAATGCGGAAGGTGCGCTCCACCGGCTCCTGCCCTTCCCGGATTTTCAGAAGCAGTGTAATCTGCTGCCCGGCTTTCGCTTTCATCCCAAGCAGCTTTAACGATGTTTCATCGACCAGTACTTCCTCCGCCTTCTCCGGCGCTTTTCCATCAATGATCTCAATGAAATGGTGTCCATAAAAGTTCTTCGGATAATACCATATTTCCATATGTCGCTTTAAAAATTCCGGATTCTCCACCGTATTCGCCACAAGTCTGTTATCCGCACTTTCTTTGACCAGGGGATGTCTGCTCAGCTTTTCATACTGCTCCTCCGTAATATTTTTGAATACTCCATGAGAATCACCACCTGCCTGACGCATGGTCTGCCGCTGAAAATTCTCTGCTGTTCCGATTCCCACTGTAAATAATGTGGTAAACAACATTGCAGTCAGTGCAATAGCGATAATGGCAATGACATTCCTTGTCCGGTTTGCCCGGAAACTTTTATACGAGATCTTATCAATAACCTTTTTGTTACGCACCTTACGCATAGAATTCACCGCCCTTTCTGCGCGCATTTCTTCCCTTGATCTTTCCATCCTCGATACGTACGATCCGGTCCGCCATCTGGGCAATCTCCTCGTTATGTGTGATCATCACAACTGTTTGTCCGAACCGGTCGCTTGTCACTTTGAGAAGACTTAACACATCCTGACTTGTAGCTGAGTCAAGATTTCCCGTCGGTACTGCTTTGTTAGTACAATCAATATATTGTGGTTATCCACACAGTTATCCTCTATATGTGGACAAAATAAAAGCAAGGCGGCACATTGTCCGTCTTGCTTCTCTTTTACTCCAAAATTATCGACATTATTCTTCGATGTATTCAACCAGCTTCGGATCGCCACTGATAAAATATCCGTCAAGCGTCTTGTACATCGGCTTTCCGTCCACTTCCATCACATGTGTGACAATCTTTTCTGTGAATGTCGTTGCACCTCTGACAGCGTCATTGCTCCATGAAGGTGCTTTTCTGATCCTGATGCTACCATTGAACACCCTTCTGATCTTTCCCTTGATTCTGACCGCTGGCACGCCGTCAATGTTTTCTGTGACAGCTTCTTCAGCCGCCTTGATTTCTTCAGGCGTTGCAGTTCCGACCTGATTTCCGTCTGCATCGAATGTCGGCACGTTTCCGTCTGCGTCAGCATCCAGCGCACCTTCAGGGACTTTGTCTGTCATTGTCGCCTGCTGCTCCTGTCCTTCCTGATCGGTGCTGTCTGCTGGCTGCTGCTCCTGATTGCCTTCTGTGGCGGTCTGTGGCGGCTCTGCTGGCGTTTCAACCTTTTCCCTGAAGTCTTTTACTACTTCGCCATTTTCGTCAAATACAGCGGCTTTCACTTTCTCTGCCGCCTTCTCTGCTGCATCCAGTTTCTTGTATGGTTTGTTTTTCTCTTTGTCGAATGTTTCGCCCATGAAGTATTCCATCGTGCTTCCTCCTTCTTATTTCGCTGTGATGTATTTTGCATTTACATAGCCGTACTTCTTGCCCTTTGCTCCGTCAATGTAAATATAATACCACAGTGCGCCGTTCGGTGCTTTTGCGCTTCCGCATACTCCGACTTCTGTGTTCTGCTTAATGCAAGGATATGACACAAGTTTGTCTGCATCTGGATCAGGCTGCTTTCTGACGTTCAATGCGCCTGTGTTCACATATCCAGTGAATGTCGCTGTCTTTGCTGTTCCGTATGGTACAGCTGGATTATTGCCTGATCCGCTTCCCGATCCGTTTCCTGATCCGTTGCCGCCTGACACGTTGCAGCCGTTTTCCAGTGCCATGATTGTGTGCTTGCCTGCCGCCACTGAAATATCGCCAGTCATAAGATTGTCGCCTGTGCCTGTGTACTTGCTTCCTGTGAGTTTTTCAAACTCTCCTGTTGCCATAATAGCATTGACCATGTTGCCTGTGTAAATGTCCTTTGACACGCTGATTCCTGCGCATTTAAGCACTGGCGACATCATCGCACTGCAATCAGTTTCGCAAGGCGTTTTCAATGCTGTCGGATTCCAGCCGACCTTTTCAAGTTCTGTGTACAGTGAAGTTCTGTGTCCCTGACAATATCCGACTGAATCGTTGCCGCACAGCTGCTTCATTGCTGTTGCTGCCTTTGCAGCCTTGTTTCTGTCTTTGAAACGAAGAACGACAGTCTGACCGAAGTTGTACCAGTTCCCTGTTCTTACCTCGCGACCTGTCTGATCGCCTTTCTGTCCTCCTGTTGCTTTTCCGTTTTCGTCAATACTAGCCCATCCGCATAATGTTCCCATGTTCTTTTCCTCCTGTTATTCTTCTGTTAATGCTGAAATGATAATGCAACCGATCACGAAGATATAAAATATCAATACCAGTGGGGCTGCTAATGATACCACGAAGGCGATCAGGAATGCTTTTAATATATACCCGATCCAGTCCTTCGCTTTTGGCGGCGGCTCAACCTCTGCGCCGTGATGTTTCGCTTCTTCCTTGTCGATCTCAACGCCTGCGATCAGCAATAGCATAATGATGACTACTGTCGCCATGAAGCAGATCGCGTATGATGTAATGTAAGCATGTAGCATTCCTTTTGACCTCCTGTCTTTTTATTCCGTCTGCATCTTCTGCGCCTGAAGCGCAGCTGCTACCGCTGCCGCTTCTCTTTCTTCAGGCGGTGTGACCGCTTCAGCTGCTTTCTGGTTCTTCTTTTTAAGTTCATTCAGTTCATCGACCGCTGTTTCAATTAGATCGTCAATCATGTCTTTGCTGATCAGCCCTGCTGATATGTATTCAGTCAACTTCTGCTGTTGTGCCTGAATCTGTTCCCACGCCCATGACTTCTTGATTGTCCCAGTGCCGCTTCCCCATTCCTTTTCTGCCTTTGATACAATCGACAGAAGGCTTTTTTCAACCAGTTCCACGACTTTGTCTGCCTGCTCCTGAAGCTGTTTCTTTTGGTCTTCCTTTGACTGCTTCAGGAAGTTTCTGACCTTGATCCCGATGCCTGCCGCAATCGCAATGATTGTCAGGATCATCGGCAAATTATCATAAATTGTTTTTAATATTAAAGCTGCATTTTTCATCCGTTCGCACCGCCTTCCTCATTTTCACTTTCCTGCTTTCCTTTTTTGATTTTCTGCCAGTTCTCAATTCCTGCCTTTATCATGTACCCGAACACACCCATGCGAAGCACTTCAGATGTTTCGCTGATCAGTGTGGTCAGCACCGATGTGTCTGCGAAGTGCCAGATCGCTATCACTGAAAACAGTTCAATGATGATGTAAAGCAGCACGCAGACAACCACAACTTTTTTTGAAAACTCCATGATCCAGCTTGTCAGCGACTTCTTGCGTCTTTTCTTTCTTCTGCTTGCTGGTATTGTATAGCTGTACTTCTCCACGCGCTTTCCTCCTGTTACTCTTCGATGTACTGATGTGGATGTGATTCATCAATGATCTTGTCAATTCTATCCACACGCTTGTGAAGCTGCTTCAGACTTTCCGATGCTCTGATATAATACTCCCTGATCTCTTTCATTTCGTTTCTGTATGATCCCATTTCAGACTTCACTTCAATCATAGTATTCTGAATGTTTTCCAGTTTGGTCAGGATCGTTGCATCCTCTCTGGCTTCGTCCTGTGTGTCCTTCTTCACGTTTCTGTTGCGTGTGCTGATTCCGAAGAAGATTGCAAACGCAATCGACACGCCTGAAAGTAACAATGATACTTCAATAGTCATTTTCTTTTTCCTCCGTCAAATATATTTGCGAAGTGCTGCTTCGATTGCATCGTTTTCGTCTTCTGCCCTTTTATACTTCCCGAATAGATCGTCAAGCCTGTCTGTGGCTTCGTCCTGCGTCTGTATCGGTTCAATTCCATGCTGCGCCATGATTGCCGCCTGTTCCCTGACAATGTCTGTCAGAAGCGTATTCACAGCGCACAGCCTGTCGATCAATTCAAACTGCGTCATCATTCTTCGCTGGCTTCGTAGTCTTCGCCAGTGATTTCTTTGTATTCTTCCGCAGTGATTCCCTTGCCTGCTCTTTTCTCATTCAGTACAACCCAGCCTTTCATGGTGTCCTTTGTGATGTAGTCCTTGTCCCAGCGTTCCTTCAGCATGTCAAACTTCTTGCTGTGTGCCTTTTCGGTTGTTCCTGTTGTTGTTTCATTTGTCTTTGTTTCTGCCATGTCTTATCCCTCCATAAGTTCCTGCATCATTGCCATGTTTATCTCGATTGATGACATTGACTGCATGATCATCTTTGTTGCTGGACTTTCAAGCTCTGCCTGAAGTCTTGCATATTCTTCCTGTGTCATAGTCCTTTCGCTGTACACATAGACAGTGCGGTCTTTTTCTCCGTCAATGTCCTTCCTGATCTGCTCTGCGATGCTCTTTCGCTGATAGACCACTGTCGGGCTTGATGTCGTGTCCCACTCTGTCGGCTTGTCCATGCTTTCTGACTGATACCATTCTGACATCATTGTTCTTCACTCCTTTCTTTGAATGCTTACTGACTTTCTTTTTCAGTTGCTTTATATTGACATATGGCTTGATATGATCTTCATAAAAGCCATAAGTGTCCGTATGTGTAAACCAGCCCATTGATGCCAGCATTGCTGAAGCATCATACCAGTTGACTTTCTCTTTCTTTGCGATTCTGTGCGCCTTCTTTGTTGCACGCTTCAGGATTGATTTGCGAAGCGTTGTGCGATTGTAATGAAATACAAATCCCATGAAGTCCAACGCACGCCCTCTGGTCTTCGGTTTCTCTTTTCCTGTCTTCTTGTCAATGACTGGCGGTGCTTTCCTGTCGGGATATTCAAAACGGAAGACTTGCCAGTTGTATTTGATTTTCTGGTGCATTTCATTCTTCAGATAGTCTTGCATTGCTTCTTCCAGTCTGTGAAGTTTCTTCTTGTTTCGACCAAATGCAACAATGTCGTCTGCATATCTGATGTAATGATCAACGCCGCCCAGTTCCTTCCAGTCTTCAATAACCTTGTGATCGAACGGCTTGAAATTCAGCTGCGTGAACCATTGCGAAGTCACGAACCCAAGTGGAAGTCCTGACAAAAATTCTGCATCCTGCCACTGTTCGTCCTTTATCCACATATCATCAAATTCAGGCGGTTTGACTGTCGCTTCATGCTCCATGACTTTGACGCATAATCTGATGAATTTTTCATCTTTAATCACGCGCCGCAGCTTCGTTTCTATGACGCGAATGTCTTCTGTATCAAAGCAATGTCGGACATCTGCCTTCAGGATATAGAACTTCTTGCCCTTATATCCTTTTATCCACTTTTCAACGCGTTTCTTTCCGCTGTGACATCCTCTTTTCGGTATACTTCCCAGCGCGTGTTCATAAAGTCCATGAAGGATGATCGGCTGAAGCTGTTTGATGATGCAGTGATGTACAACCTGTTCATATTGATATTCAGGTTTTATGATCTCCCTGACTTTTCCGCAGCTGTATTCGTTGATCAGTTGTTTTCTATGCTCTGGCGGTTTGAATGTTTCTTCTTCAAGTATCTTCTGAAGTGCTTTCACATGTTCCTGAAGACATTGTGGATCAGGTCTGTCATTGCCGACTTCCCTTTCTTCCTTCAGCACTCTGGCAACTTCGGGACGCGTTGTCTTGCGCTTTGCTGCATCGCGAAAACATTGTCTGATGTTTTCTTCCTTCAGCATTTCATCAAAAATGTGTTTATATGTCTTCATTCAAAAGGTTTCCTTCTTAACACCTGTTGCACGTTCGCGGCTTTTGCCCTACTAGCACAACCCTTTCTTCGGTTTAACTTTCGCCAAGTGGCGCGGAATATCGTGTGCATTAGGTTATTGTCCCATGATTGTTAAGAGTGAGAGCCGCCGATGTTCCAATTCGCATTCGAAGCAGTGTTGTTCAAATTCACATACGCGCCGCAGTTCGCGCCGTTGTTGGTGTTACCACCGACAAGCGCGACCGCAAGGCAGAAGCATCGGAAGGCGCACACAATATCCCTATATTTTCAATTTTCTTTATACTCACACTTCAAGGGGGATTGCTCCCCCTGTCCCCCTGTGCGGCTTATGCCTCCAAAGGTTCTTCGCAAGAAGGAGAGCCGCCGATGTACCAATACGCAGCCGAAGCAGTGTTGCTCAAATCCACAAACGCGCCGCAGTACGCGCCGTTGTCGGCGGCACCACCGACAAGCGCGACCGCAAGGATCGCCATGTTGATCCAGTAATAGCAGCAGCGATATGTCGAAGAACTGCCGCCGACCGATTTGACAAATCGTCCGAATCTTGTCATCAATGTGTCTTTCTGATAGCCGCCATCTTTGCACGCTGTACCGACCTTCGTGAAGTCTTTTCCTGTCAGGTTGTATGGCGGCGACATCTTCACTTTGATCGTTCCGTTTTCGCACAGATAGCCCACAAGTCTGTCCCAGCGGTTGCCCCACAGCTTTTCGCAGTAGAGCGCTTTCACTTCATGTGATCCGTCATTGTACCCGAAGAACTGCCCCTTCGCGTCCAGCGTTCCTGTTGCAACTTTTCCATAGTCTTTCGATGAATCTTCGACATATGTACTGCATACGCCCTGACCGAACTTCGCCTGAAAGTTTTCAGATTTGCTGATCAATGTCAGAAGGCTTTCGATCAAGTTTCTTCTGCTCCATGAAATGATCGTCCAGCCTGTTCCGTTCGCTGCTGCCCTGTTGATCTCTGTCTGCGCGTTCGTGTTGCAGTCCAGCTTCTTTCCTGACAGGCTGCGAAGTTTCGCGCCGTCATAGCTGCCGCCGTACATAGGCATGTACATATGATCTGCGATTGTTCCGTCTTCGCGCATGAATGCGTCCGCGTGATAGCTTTCATCAACTCTTGTGTCAGATACGATAATATATTCATAATTTCCGACTTCATACTGGCACAGCCACATCAAAGGAAATTCAGACATCGCATTCAGTGTCGTTGATGCGTCCCCGACATCTGATGCAGTTCCGTCCAGCTTCTTTGAATGGTCTGTGTGGTTTAACTCATACGCAACTGTTCTGTCTGCCTTCAGCATAACTGGTCTGTTCTGCTTAATGAAGAACACTTCGCCCCATGAGCCGAAGTCGAATGATCCGTCTGTGAAGTTCATCTTTGCTGGTGTGAATCCTGCTGCATCATACAGATATGTGATGCGCGTGTCGGGATTGCTGTCAGCCTTGTTGATCTTGATTCCATATCGCTTGACATTGCTGAATTTTCCATCTTTATCCTGAAGCTGTGCCAGTATTCCTGTTGTGTCAGCCTTCACAGCGTCAAGCGTTTCTTTGTCTGCTACATAAAGCCTTGCCATTTCTTTTTCCTCCTGTTATGTTGTTTCCTCTAAGTACACAAGCCCTGCTTCAACACCGATCGTGTACTTCTTCCCTGTTGCAGAATCCGACATTGAATTGATTCCCTTCTGGATGTCCTTGCAAGCTGCTGCGGCTGCTTTCGCGGCTGCTGCCTGTGCCTGTGCTGACTGCGCTGCTGTGTTTGCAGCTGATGTCGCCTGTTGCATGTTGTTGTTGAAGTTCCGAATCGTGTTGTACATCGTTTCAAGTGTCGGCGTATCAACGACCGCTGGAAGATCAAGAAACTTGTCTTTTCCGTTTCCGATCCTCAATATGTACTTGCCCGATGTTGTTTCTTCAACGCCCCATTCATTCACTTCAAGGATGCGCCCTGAAGCCTTCCAGTTCGCTGTTGTGTCCTTCTTCGGTTTGACTGTCCATGTTGCCATCGTGTTTCCTCCTTCCTACACTGTGCCTGCATCCGCTTCGCATTCTTCTGTTGTGAACGCTGTGCCGCCGTCACAGGTCATCGGATCAATGCTGAACGCTGTGCCGCCGTCAATCGTGCTTCCGACTGCCCCCTTGATGTCCAGCATCTTTTCATACATCTTCTGCAATTCTTCCTGTGACTTGTATGTTGCTTCAGCGCGTGCCGCCGCTGTATTCGCTGCGCCTGCTGCCGTATTTGCTGAAGAAGCTGCGTTGTTTGCTGCTCCTGTCGCTTCCTGCATGATCTGAAGCTGCTGTTGTCTTGCTGTTTCAGCAGTTTCCCTGTCCTGTTCGCTTTTCTTCCTTCGTGCTTCAGCATTGATTCTGTCAACCTCTGCCGATGCTCTGGCAGCTTCAGCAACCTTCATCGCTGCTTCAACTGACAAGATGTCATTCTTTGTTGAAACGATGTTGTCGATGTACTGCTGCACTTTCTTTTCCAGTGCTGTGATCTCATTGCAGCTTTCAATCGCAGCGTCATTCCTGTTCGTTTCTTCAATCTCAATCGTGAACGCCTGTGAAGATAACACATACACGTTTTGTGCGTCCCTGATCTCAATGTCGCAGTGTGCTGTTCCTGCTGCCGCAAGTGCCTGATTTGTCAGTTCGACCATGACTTTGTTGTCGGTCACTGTGCATTCGTTATAACAAAAGTGTTTGTCTGGCTTTTTGATGTTCGCAATAACGATGTACCCTGTCGGGATCGTGAACACCTTGCCATTGTTTGTCAGCGCGATCCTGATGAATCGTGTGCGCTTGTCGCCCTGCTTCGCTGACGCCATATACAAGCGTTCATCGCCTGTCAGTTCCAGTGTTATGTCAGTTATTAGCTGCATCGCCATTGTCGCCCCCTCCTTCCTGATCGGTGTCAGGTTCGGTCTTCAATGTCTTCTTTGCTGCTGCCTTCGCTTTTTCAAGTTCTTCCTTCAGCTGCTTGATTTCCTGTTGTGCATCGTTCACTTCTTTGTTGTATGCGTTCAGCAGTTCCATCTTTGATTGTGACTTCACTTCAGACAGTATGTCAGCCAGCACGCCTTCCATGACTGTCGCTGACAGATCGTGTTCTGTGCTGATTGTTGCCATTGCGTTCAGGATTTCTCCTTTCGCGCAAGCAATTCTTTGTTCGATCGGTTTCATGTGCCATCCTCCTGTTATTCCAGCGCAGCTTCCTGATATGCAAGTATCAAGTCCAGCTTTGAATCCATCTGCGCAAGCATCGTGTTTTTGATCTGCTGTTCCTTTGTTTCTGTTTCTTCTTCTGTGATCCCCCTTTCGCCTTCAGGCAGATCAAGGATCATTTCTTTTGTTTCCGTCTTTGTATCTTCTTCAATTATGATTTCTTTGCTCATTATATATTCGCGCTCCCTTGTGGTACTGCTGTAATCATTCCACCTCTGACACTGATTGATGATGTCGTCCAGCCGACTGTTCCGTTTCCGTTGTCGTGAATTTCTGTCACTATCGGTATGCTTTTACCATCTACCACGCCGTATCCGTTTATATTGACATCGTGAAGATCGACATTGTACATGTCGAACCAATGACCATAGAAGTCGCATCCCAAGTGTATGCCATACTGATCGTATATGCTTCCTGCGCGGCTGAAGCACATCATCGTTGTATATGATCCTGCGCCTTGTGACTTCGCCTGCGCAAATGCCATGTATTTTCCCTGATAGTCCAGATCGAACACAAGCCCTTTGTGCGCGTTGTTCCCCGACCACTGGTTTGTTCCAATCTTTCCGACATAATATCCATCGCGATAGAAGTGATTTCCCTGTTCGTCAAATACAGCCCTTTTCTGTGATGTTGAAACTTCGCCGTTGTAGATCGCCAGCTGTCCTGCTTCCAGCTGTATATATTTGCTGTTGCCATTCCAAGCGACACGCACGTTGTACGCGTTCTGTGTGATCTTCGTGCCGAACTCCGAACTATTGACCTTCTTTTTAACTTCTGTCGTGATGCTGTCTGCCTGCACCTTGATCGCTGCATTCATTTCTTCTGTTGTGGAATACTCTTTCAGCTTTTCATCGGTTGCATCGTTCGCGTTTTCTTCTGCTGCGTCTGCCGCCGACTGTGCCAACTGGTTCGCGCTCTTGATCTTCTCTGTGACTGTCGTCTTCGTTTCATAGGTCTTTGAAACTGAAAGATCAATCGCTTCAGCCTGCACCTTGATAGCCGCGTTCATTTCCTCTGTTGTTGAATACAACGTCAGTTTTTCGTCTGTCAGGTCATTCACACTTTTAATTTTTTCAGTGACGCTGGTCTTTGTTTCATACACCTTCGACACGCCCAGTTCGATTTCTTCCTTTGAAGCGGTTATGTGCGTTTCAACCTCTGTCTTCGTGTAATATCCATCTTCAAGAACTTTCTTCGCGCTGCTGTTAGCGATCTTGATTGCTTCTGACTTCGCCTGATCTGTTGCTTCCTGCTGTACTTCAGCAAATGTCTTTGTTGCATTCGACAGTTCAACAGTGTTGCTTCGCGGTGCTTCAGGGTATTCCGTCAGCTTCACAATTCGCTGTTTTTCCTTCGTGCGTGTCTTCTTGCTGATCATCCAGACTGTATCGCCAATGTCAAAATCAAACACGTTGCTGTACTTCTCTGACTGTCTTGCAAGGTCAATTACATCCGCTGTGTAGGCGACATATGGCTTTGACATTTCATCCAGTTTCGCGATGCCATCTTCGATCAGACTTGTCGTGTTTGTGTATCGTTCATCACTCCACACATATGTCTTGATCTTGCTGCTGTATTGATAATTTTCAAGATACGGCTTTCCCAGCCATTCGATTCCGATTCCGTCTTTTCCTAAAGGGATCAGTCGCGTATAAAAATCATATGTGTCTGAAGTCACTGTCAGTTTCTTCAGATTTAGTCCTTCGATGAAGTATCGTCCGCGGTCTGCTCCAATCTGCTCATATATGTCGATCGTCTTTGTCAGACTATTGATCTTGCATTCCACGCGATACGTTGACAAGCAGTCCTGAAGGACTTTCCATGCATTCGTTTCTTCGTCTTTGTTGATTGTTCTTTTCTTTGTGATCTGGCATGTGCCGACCTTCCAGCCTGTTCCTTCAAAAGCAAATTCAAGACATGCCCTGATCGTCTGTTCCTTACTTTCAAAGCCGTATGGAAAGACTGCACTTTCAAGTTCTTCGACATTCAGCTGTGCTGTGTACTCGTTGAACTGTGTGCCTGTCTTTCTTTTTCTGATGACGTATTCGTCTTCTTTCGTCCTGATGTAGTATTCTTCTTTCAGAAGGTCAACTTGCTTGCCGTCCGAAGGATATTTGAAAGTCAATTCCTTGTCGCCTGAATCAAGCGTCTTCACGATCTTTCTGTCTTTGAAGCCCTTCAGGATTCCGACACGCTGCTTTTTGTCATTAAAAATCTGCATCCGTCTTCCTCCTTATATCCACATAGGCTTGTACCTGATCCGAACGACTGCATCTGCGTTTGAAAACTTCAGGGCTGTTTGCTGCTGCGCGATTGCTGGGAACTTCCACAAGTCAACACTTCCGAATGCGTCCGCGCCATTGTTCGTGATACGTCCTTCTTCTCCGTCAATGATGATCGTCTGCCCTGCTGCCAGCTGTTCCACGATGATGTCGTCTTCAAATCCGCTGATTTTATAATTCTTCAACGCCTTCTTCGCATAGACTTCAATGATCGCTGGTGCTTTTCGTGTCCCTTGTCGATCAATCGTTGTCTGTGTGATTCCGTCATATTCCAGATTTAATTCATCATCAAAAAAATAGCCTTCAAGAACGATGTTCAGCTTGTATCTGGTTTTCACTTTCATTTTTGAATAGTCGCTGCTTGCTGTGTATGCCTTGAACTTTCCTTTGTATCCATCCACTTCCAGCACGCTTGACTTTGTGAAGTTTTCCAGAAATGCTGACATCTTCCTGATCAGGCTGTTTCTGTCCTTGCCCCTGAAGTACATACACAGCTTCAGTTTTCCCAGTTCCATGTCTGTTTCAAATTCTGTCGGAAGGATCGCGCCTGTCACGATCTCATAATCGACAGCAAGCGAAGGCGGCAGCACTTCGGCTGTCAGCTGCTTCGCATTGTATTTTCTTGCGTCTATACCATTAACTTTCATACTGCCTTACCTTCCTTTCCTTTTATCTTCCACAAGCTGTTCATCCACCTTCGTGTATGTTTTGCTTGCAATTTCTTCGCCGTCAATATATGTGTGGTTTTCAACTTTCACGTTTGTTCCTGATTCAATCTTTTTCAGCTTTTCATCAAGCATTGTGTTTAATTCCTGATAGAATGGCTTCAGCGGAAGGATCGCTTCGCCGCCTGTTTCTGGTTCTCCACCAGCAAGCAGCGTGTTTCCGTTCATTCCGAAGATCATTGAATCATTCATAATCGCACCATTCTTGTACCAATCTATCGAAAAATGTGGCACTGAAGGTGGATTCAGGCTGAAGCTACCTGTGATCTTCGGGTGCGGCAATTTCAGCTTCGGAAGTGACCAGCTGAAGTTGAACTTCGACTTGATCGCTTCGATTGCATTATGCACTGCATTCTTCGCAGCGTTGATCGGTGTCGTGATTGCATTCTTGATCGCGTTCCAGACTGATGTTGCCGTTGACTTGATGCTGTTGAATACATTGCTGACTGTTGACTTCACACTGTTGAATACATTGCTGACTGTGTTCTTGATTCCATTCACAACACTGCTGATCGTGCTGCTGATTGCATTCCAGACTGAAGACACTGTTGACTTCACGCTGTTGAATATGTTACTGACAGTCGTCTTGACCGCATTGAACGCTGTCGTGATCGTGTTCTTGATGTTGTTCACGATTGTTGACACTGTCGTGCTGATTGCATTCCAGACTGTCGAAAATACACTGCTGACCGCGTTCCACACTGTCGTGATGATGTTCTGGATCGTCTGCAATGTTGTCTGTATTCTGGTACTAATTGCGTTCCAGACTGTCGTGATCACGCCGCTGATTGCATTCCAGACTGTCGAAAATACACTGCTGACCGCGTTCCACACTGTCGTGATGATGTTCTGCACTGCTGTGATGACTGTGTTTATCTTTTCTTTGATTGCATCCCATACTGTTATGATCGTATCTTTGCAGTTCTCCCAGATGAATCGGAATGGTGCTGTGATTATCTGAAAAGCTGCGCTGAAAAATTCTGCAATCGCCATGATCACAACTGTGATCACATTCTTGATCGTTTCAAAGACTGTTGATACAAAGTCCCTGATTGTTGTGAATATATTGCTGAAGGTGTTCCAGATGCCTGTCAGTACATCTGAAATTGTCGTGCTGATCGCTGTCCACACTGTCGTGACTGTGTTCACTATTCCGTTAAGTATGCCAGAAAAGAACGACACAATGCCATTCCAGATGTTTTCAAAAGTTGTCTTGATACTGTTCCACACTTCGTCCCATGACGTTCCAAACAAGCCCAGAAATGCGTCAACAACGCCTTTGATTGTGTTCAGAATGTTGCCGATATATTCCTTCAGCCCATTCCACACGCTTTCAAATATGCTTTTCACTGCGTCCCAACATCCCTGCCAGTCGCCTGTGAATAATGACACGAAGAAGTCGAACACGCCTGTGATTACATTCAGTGTTGTTTCAATGAAGATTGCAATATTATTGAACACTCCTTCGATGATCGGTGCTAATACATTGCAGAAGCCTTCCCAGATTGCCTTGACCACTTCCCCGAAGTTTTCAAAATCGAAGCCCAGCGAATTGAGTTTGTCGGTTATGTGCTGCCCGAACTCTGTGAACACTGACTTGATCCTGTTCCAGATTTCCGTGATTCTGTTTCTGAAGTCTTCATTCGTGTTCCACAGCGTCACTATGACTGCTGTGATTGCTGCGATCGCAGCGACCGCAATTCCGACTGGCGATGTGATTGCTGCAAGTGCGCCCTTCAGGACAGCCATGCCGCCTGTTGCTCCTGATGCTGTCGTTCCCATTGTCGCCAACTTGCCGACAACTTTTCCGATTCCTGATGATAACTGTCCAGATACGCTGATAGCTTTTCCGACTATCGTCAGCAAAGGTCCGATCGCAGCCACAACGCCTGCGATCTTCATGATCGTTTCTTGCTGCTGTGGACTTAATGCTGCGAACTTGTCCGCAAGTTCTCCAATCTTTGCCACTGCCTTTTCCATGAATGGCATAAGTGAGTTGCCGATAGTTATTCCGACATCTTCCAGCTTCGACTTCAGCTGTGTCAGTCTTCCCAGCAAGTTGTCCTGCATTGTCGCCGCCATGTCTGAAGCTGTTCCATCGCAGTTCTGAAGTGCTTCAGAATAATCGCTGAAGGACATTCCCGATGCAATCGCTTCGTCTGACAGTCCTGACATGATCGTCTGCAATGCACTGAACTGGTTCGTTCCTGCGATTGTCTTTGCAAGGTTCGCTTGCTGTTCGTCTGTCAGGTTGTTCCATACTCCGCGCACGCCTGTCAGAATACTTGACAAGCTGTTCATGTTGCCCTGCGCATCGTACACTTCAACGCCGTACTTCGACAATTCCGTTGCGCATCCTTTTGTGTCTGTCGCAAGTCTGGTCATAATAGCGTTCAGGGCTGTTCCTGCTTCTCCGCCCTTCACACCAGCGTTCGCCATTGTCATCAATACTGCTGTTGTTTCTTCTACCGAATAGCCCATTGAAGCCGCTGTCGCAGCGCAGTTCTTGTATGCTTCGCCAAGTGCTTCGGTTGTTGTGTTTGAATGGCTCATTGCGTAAGCCATTTCATCTGCGAATTTTCCAGCGTCCTTCGCCGATAGTCCGAACGCTGTCAAGTAGTCTGTGACGATGTCTGAAGCTGTTCCCAAGTCCATCGCCGATGCTGCTGCAAGATTCAGGATGCCGCCGATGCCTTCCAGCATGTCATCTGTCTTCCAGCCAGCAAGTGCCATATATTCAAACGCTTCGCCTGCTTCGGTTGCTGAATACTTTGTATCACGCCCCCACTGCCTTGCTGATTCTGTCAGTTTGTCAGTTTCTTCCGCTGTTGCTCCGCTGATTGCCTGCACTTTTGACATTTGCTGTTCAAAGTTTGCTGCAACTGTTACTGATGCCGCTGCCACTCCGCCGATCGCGGTTGTGACCTTCATCATATGCTGTCCTGCTG
>PPYF01114550.1_pt1 | contig 17354 bp, 16 predicted proteins | sample 1559871 | NCBI WGS metagenome assembly PPYF01 (sample SAMN08240021, study PRJNA423297) | Human gut metagenome, whole genome shotgun sequencing project.
GGCAAGGACGGTGCCCGGCAGCGCATTATCGCCACCACGGATAAGGCCCGGGGCGCCCTCAAATCCCTGGCCGACGCCGAGGGGTGGGAGACCTTCGTGGTGCCCGACGACGTGGGCGGGCGGTACAGCGTGCTCACCGCCGTGGGCCTGCTGCCCATCGCCGTGGCCGGCGTGGACATCGACGAGCTGATGGCCGGAGCCGCCCGGATGATGGAGCGCTGCGGCGTCACGGGCTTCGACTGCCCCGCCTGGCAGTACGCCGCCATTCGCTATGAGCTCTACCGCTCCGGCCGTTCTGTGGAACTGCTGGCCTGCTACGATCCCGCTTTCCGCTTCATGGCCGAGTGGTGGAAGCAGCTCTACGGCGAGAGCGAGGGCAAGGACGGCAAGGGCCTGTTCCCTGCCAGCGTGGAATTTACCGCGGATCTGCACTCCATGGGCCAGTACATCCAGCAGGGCAAGCGTCTGATGTTTGAGACGGTGGTGCGCCTGGGTGCTTCCAGGTGCCGGCTGGCTGTGCCTCGGGACGAAGCCGACGGCGACGGCCTGAACTTCCTGGCCGGGGCGGACATGGACTTCATCCGGGACCGCGCCATGGAGGGCACCCTTCTGGCCCACACCGAGGGCGGCGTCCCCAACGTCATCGTGGAGACCGACGGCAAGTCTGCCGGTGATCTGGGCGAACTCATCTACTTCTTTGAGTATTCCTGCGGCCTGTCCGGATATCTGCTGGATGTGAACCCCTTTGACCAGCCCGGTGTGGAGGCCTACAAGAAGAACATGTTTGCCCTGCTGGGTAAGCCCGGCTACGAGGACCGCAAGGCCGAGCTGGAGGCCAAGCTGGCACAATAAACAGCACTGCCTGCCGGAGGAAATCCTCCGGCAGGCAGTCTTGTTTTTCCGGTCTCCAAAAACTGTCAATAACCAATATGAACAAAGTTTGAAAGTTCATTTTTGCATTGTATTTTACAGGATTGTATGATAAGATTTAATCAGCAAACTCCCCCTCCCCCAGCAATTTAAAAGAACAGGAGTGATTCAATATGGTCAGATTAATTATGGGCGTCAAGGGTTCCGGCAAGACCAAGCAGCTCATCGAACTGATCAACAATGCGGCGAAGGACGAGCCCGGCAACGTGGTTTGCATCGAGGCCAACCGCAATATGACGTATGACATCCACTACCACATCCGCCTGATCGACGCCCAGGAGTACAAGCTCAACAGCTACGATCTCTTCCGCGGCTTCATCAGCGGCCTGTATGCAGGCAATTATGATATCTCCCACGTGTTCATCGACAATCTGTGCAAAACCGTGGGTGCCGAGGTCGGCAAGGATACCGAGAGCTTCCTCAATTGGCTGGATGCCTTCGGCGAAAAGAACGGCATCAAGTTCACCGTCACCATCAGCGCGGACAAGTCCGCTGCCACCGACGGGATGCAGCGTTATCTGTAAGATTTGAAAATACCAGGGGAGAGGCCGGAGGCCTCTCCCCTTTTTGGCGTCTTTCGGACTTTGCCCGAATTCAGAGTTCCGGCAGATGCGTGGTGCGCTCCGTCACGTTCTGGAAGCACACCTGACCCACGCCGAACAACCTCAGCAGCTGCTCCCGAACCTCCATGGCCCGGCTGTCCAGATACCATACCACCGCCTGCTTGCCGCCCTTCTCCCAGGTGAGGTACGCGGCCTCATAGCGGCTGGAGTAATAGCCCTCGGCACCGTCCTCCGCCTGGGCGCGGATCTCCTGGGCGTCCATGGTGCCGCTGCGCTTTTCTCCTGTCCAGCACACGCCCCGGGTGGAGATGCACACACTGAGCTTTTCCGGCGCCACCACACCGTCCAGGCGGGCCAGAACGCTGTAGAGCTCCTCCATGGGCTCCAGCGGTGCCACTGCCAGCTCCTCTCCGGTCTTTTCGTATGCTTCTACCCGCAGCACCAGCTTGTCCGCGGCACGGCCCAGCGCCGCCAGATCATAGGCACCTGTGTCACCGGTGTCCCCGGCAGGCGCGTCCGCCATGACATAGAGGAGCTTATCTCCCAGTTTGGCGGCGGTCTGCTGTACCAGTTTGGTCAACTGAGTCTGCTGGTTATCCTGCAAGCTGGAAATATCCAGCAGGATCCCGTCATAATTGCCCTGCCGCACAGCGGCTGCCAGAGCCTCTGCGGTGGTAGCCGGCGTTCCCTTCAGGGCCAGGCTTCCGCCGGAGACCCGCAGCAGCTCCGTGGCGCCGGACTGCTCCACGGCAGCGCGGATCCGGGAGAGCGTCTCCTCCTCCATGACAACATTCACCTGGGTCTGGCCGCTGTAGGTGAATCTGGCGGCGGACACCGCCACCACATCCAGATCCTCCAGGGCTGCCGCATCCTCTACGGAGGACACGATGCCCAGCTGGGACAGCGTGGTACCGGAGAGCTTTTGATCCAGGCGATCCAGGATCACCGCCACCTGTTCCCGGGTCGCTGCCCGGTCCGGCGCAAAGGTAGTGCCCGACGTGCCGTTGACGATCCCCAGCTCATAAGCCATAGCGATATACCCGGCATTGGTGGTGGTATCCGTAAAGGGGGCAGACACCGCCTGGGCGAGGCCCGCAATGGTTCCGTAGCCCAGGGCCCGCACCAGCATGGCCGCCATCTCCTCCCGGGTGATGGAATCCGCGGGGCGGAAGGTATCGGTCTGGCGGGTAATGGCCCCGTTGGCGTAGGCAGTCTCCACCGCGCTGAAATACCAGGCGTCAGGGTCCTGCACATCCTCATAGGTGCCCTTCTGGGGTGTCACCATCTCCCAGTCGAAAAAGCGGCACAGCACCACTGCGAAAGCAGCCCGGGTCATGGGATGCCCCATACCGAAGGTGGTGGCGCTCTCTCCCTGGAACCAGCCCTGCTGGACGCAGCGCTGGATGGAAGGCGCTGCCCAACTGGCAGCCGGCACATCCCGGAAAGAAGCGGCCGCCGCAGGCACCGGCGCCACGCCGCTCAGCAGGCACACCAAAAGCGCCCAGACGGCGATCCGCCGAATCTGCATCTTCATGCGCATTGCAACTCCTTTTGTGTGATTTGACCTCCGGCGGCATTTCCGGGGGCGTCAAAGCGCTCCAACATCCGGAAAACGCGGTAAAATCTGCCGGAAATCTCGGGCTATTGTACCAAATAAATGCTCTCCCGTCAAATGAGAGCCGTCGGTTCCTGTCGGCGCCCCTGTCAACACACATTTTTTCTTTACCTTTGTGGGAGTATCTGCTATAATCATTTAGTTATTATGGTTTCTTATACGCATTTTGCGCCGGAAAGGAGGCAGCGTCCCATGAAGTTCAAAAAATGGAACATCACCCAGCCCGCAGAACAGGACGTGGCCCTCCTGCGCAGTGCGGGATACCCATATCTGCTCTCCACGGTGCTGGCCGCCCGGGGTGTCACCACGCCGGAGGCCGCCGCCGCGTTTTTGGATCGGGAGCGCTCTTTGACCCTCTCCCCCATGCTGATGCGGGACATGGACAAAGCCGTCGCCCGCATCCAGCGGGCCATCAGCCAGGGGGAGACCATCGCCGTTTTCGGTGATTATGACGTGGACGGCATCACCTCCACCTGCCTTTTAACCGACTATCTGCGCCGCTGCGGCGCCCGGTGCCTGCGGTATATCCCCCGCCGCATCGAGGACGGCTACGGCCTCAGCCGGGACGCCATCCGGGGGCTCTATGACCAGGGCGCCACGCTGATGGTGACGGTGGACTGCGGCATCACCGGCAATGACGAAGTGGAATACGCCGCCTCTTTGGGTATGGATGTGGTGGTAACGGACCATCATGAGTGCAAGGAGGACCTGCCCCATGCGGTGGCGGTGGTAGACCCTCACCGGCCGGACTGCCCCTACCCCTTCAAGCACCTGGCAGGCGTGGGCGTCGCACTGAAGCTGGTGCTGGCCCTGGGCGGAGAGAGCCGGGAGGACGCCCTGTTCGCCCGGTACTGCACCCTGGCCGCCATCGGCACCATTGCCGATGTCATGCGGATGGAGGGGGAAAACCGCACCATCGTCTACTGCGGGCTGGAGGCTCTGCCCCACACAGACTTCGTGGGCGTTCACGCCCTGCTCAAAGAGGCCGGGCTTGCCGGCAAGCCCATCTCCTCCATTCAGATTGGCTTTGTCCTCTCCCCCCGCATCAACGCCGCCGGGCGCATGGGGGCCGCAGATCTGGCCGCCGACCTGCTGGAGACGGATGATCCCGCCCGGGCGGAGGAACTGGCCCGGGAGCTGTGCGACCTCAACCGGGAACGTCAAGCGGTGGAACAGGCCATCTGTGCCGACGCCATTCACCAGATCGACTCCCTGGGCCCGGAGGAGCGCAGCGCCCTGGTCCTGGCCAGCGAGGACTGGCATCAGGGTGTCGTGGGCATCGTGGCCTCCCGTCTCAGTGAAAAATACGCCTGTCCCAGCTTCATGATCCACCTGAAAGACGGCATCGGCAAGGGCTCCTGCCGCTCTTACGGCGGCTTCAACCTTTTCACGGCGCTGGAGTCCTGCTCGGATCTGCTGGAGGGCTTCGGCGGCCACGAGCTGGCCGCGGGCTTCACCATCCAGGAGTCCAATATCCCCGCCTTCCGGGCCAGGATGAACCGCTATGTCCGCTCCGCCTCCGGCGGAGTGCTGCCGGTGAGTTCCCTGGCCATTGACGCCCCCATCACCTCCCCCGGGGAGATGACGCTCCAACAGGCTCAGCTGCTGGAGTATCTGGAACCCTACGGCGCCGGCAACCCCCGTCCCGTGTTTGCCCTGCTGGGAGCCACGGTGGACGCGGTGCAGTCCGTGGGCCAGGGCAAGCACCTCAAGCTGCGCCTTTCCAAGGGCGTCAGCCGGTTCGACGCCATTTTCTTCTCCGTCACAGCGGAGGAGTGCGGCATCAGCGCCGGAAGCCGGGTGGATGTTGCTTTCCACCTGCAGGCCAACACCTTCCGGGGGAACACCACGCTGCAGCTCCAGCTCATCGACATCCGCCCCTCCCTGACCCCCAGCCGCCACGAGGCGGAGGCCCTGGCCCTGCTGGACCGGCTGGTGGAGGGTGACCCCGTCACGCCTCAGGAGGCCACCCGGCTGGGTGCCTCCCGGGACCAGTTCGGTGCCTTCTATCTGGCGCTGGAGCGGCGGCTGCGCCAGGGCTGCTGCGGCCCCCAGGCGGAGCTTCCCTTCCTGCGTCAGCTGGCGGCGGACGGCGGCGGCTGTGAGAGCTTTTTGCGGGCCGCCCTGGCTCTGGCCGTCTTCAGCGAGCGGGGGCTGCTGTCCCTGACCCGGGAGAACGGCACCCTGCTGGTCAAACTGCGGCAGACCCGCCAGAAGGTGGATCTGTTTGCCTCCCCCTATTTGTCCCGGCTGCCGGGGGCAGCCAATCGGAATCGAGGTGAAACGCCATGACCGTTTTGGAACAATACGACAATCTGGAAAAGACCGTCCGCAGTTACAACCCTTCGGCGGACTTTGCCCAGATCCGGGCCGCCTTTGAATTTGCCCAGGAGGCCCATAAAGATCAAAAGCGCAAAAGCGGAGAGCCCTATATCATCCATCCTCTGGCGGTGGCTCAGATCGTGGCGGAAGAACTGCGTCTGGACTCGGAGTCTATTATGGCCGCCCTGCTCCACGACGTCATCGAAGATACCGGTGCCACCCATGAGGATGTGGCCCGCATTTTCTCTCCCACCATTGCCGACCTGGTGGAAGGCGTCAGCAAACTGACCCGGATCCAGTACGCCACCAAGGAAGATGAGCAGATGGAGAACCTGCGCAAAATGCTCATCGCCATGTCCAAGGACATCCGGGTCATCCTCATCAAAATCGCAGACCGGCTCCACAACATGCGCACCATGGAGTACCAGACTCCCATGAAGCAAAAGCAGAAGTCCCTGGAGACCATGGAGATCTATGCCCCCATCTCCCACCGTCTGGGCATGCAGCGCATCAAGTGGGAGCTGGAGGATCTGTCCCTGAAATACCTGGATCCCGTGGGATATGAGGAGATCGTCTCCAAGCTGGAGGCCAAGCACCAGGAGTACGAGGACTTCATGCACCGCACCCAGATCCAGATTGACGACCGCCTCAACGAACTGGGCATCCAGCACATCGTCTACGGCCGTATGAAGCACCCCTATTCCATTTACCGCAAGATGTTCAACCAGAACAAATCCCTGGACGAGATCTTCGACCTCTTTGCCTTCCGGGTGATTGTGGAGAATGTGGGCGACTGCTATAACGTGCTGGGTGTGATCCACGATCTCTACAAGCCCATTCTGGGCCGGTTCAAGGACTATATCGGCACGCCCAAGCCCAACGGCTACCAGTCTCTGCACACCACCGTCATGGGCACCGACGCCATCCCCTTTGAGGTACAGATCCGCACCAAGGAGATGCACGAGGTGGCCGAGTACGGCGTTGCAGCCCACTGGAAGTATAAGCAGGGCGGGCAGGGCGCCGGCACCGAAGGGAAGTACGAGTGGGTGCGCCGGCTGCTGGAAAACCAGGAGGGCGCCGACGCCGAGGACTATATCCACTCCCTGAAGATTGACATGTTTGCCGACGAGGTGTTCGTCTTTACGCCCGGCGGCGACGTGCAGAACCTTCCCAGCGGCGCCACCCCCATCGACTTCGCCTACGCCATCCACTCCGCCGTGGGCAACCACATGATCGGCGCCAAGGTCAATAACCGCATCGTCACATTGGATCACGTGCTGAAAAACGGCGACGTGGTGGAGATCCTCACCTCCAAGAGCGCCAAGGGACCCAGCCGGGACTGGATGAAGATTGCCCGGTCCAGCGAGGCCCGCAGCAAGATCCGCCAGTGGTTCAAAAAGGAGAAAAAAGAGGAAAATATTGCCAACGGCCGGGCCGCCTTTGAGGCGGAGCTCAAGCACTGCGGCCTCACCATCCGCATGGTGACGGAGAGCGATATCCTCCCCACCCTTTTGAAGCGGGTCTCCTATCCCACACTGGACGATATGTACGCCGCCATCGGCTACGGCGGCTTCACCGCGCAAAAAGCGGTGAGCCGGATGCAGGGCGAGCTCAACCGGGTGCAGAAGCAGCAGGCGGAAAAGGTCATCGAGGAGCCCCCCGCCAAGCACGAGCCCGCCAAAACGCCTGCCCCCAAGCGGATCAAGAGCGAGCAGGGCATCATCGTGGAGGGATTGGACAACTGCCTGGTGAAGTTCTCCAAGTGCTGCACTCCCGTCCCCGGAGACGAGATCATCGGCTTTATCACCCGGGGCTACGGGGTCTCCGTCCACCGGGCGGACTGCCCCAACGCCTCGCCGGAGCGGCGCAGCGCCCCGGGCCAGGAGGGCCGCTGGATCAAGGTCACCTGGGGCTCCGACACCCTGGACAGCTATCCCACCACATTGGAAGTGGTGTGCAAGGACCGCAGCAACCTGCTGCTGGATGTCTCCGCCGCCCTCTCCACCACCAATACGTTTGTGCTGGGGGTCAACTCCCGCAGCACTGAGGACAACTTTGCCATGATCCGCCTGGAGATCAAAGTCCGGGACGACGCCCATCTTAAGACCGTCATGAACAAGCTCAACCAGATCTCCGGCGTGCTGAAAGTGAACCGGCCGGCCGGTTGACGGCGTCACAAGCTCCGGATCCCTCCCCTTGCCTTTTCAGGCAAAGGTCATTCCCTCCGCTGCTCCGCCTTTTCCTCCGCAAACGCTTCGCTGGTTTGCGTTCGGAGCTTTTGGAAATCTCCCGTTATCTGTGGCCCCAGCTTTGTGTAAAGGCTCCTTTTTCTCATGGATGCCGGGGCTTTCATCCCTCAATCTCTTGCAACCAAATTTCTGTCCGGGAAACGGACCGATACAGAGAGGAGTACCGCGTATGCGCGCAGTGGTCACCCGGGTGCACCATGCCTCCGTCACCATTGACGGGAAAATCAACGGCCAGATTGGGGAGGGCTTCCTGGTCCTCCTGGGGGTGGGCCCCAACGACACGGCGGAAACCGCCGACAAACTGGCGGACAAGATCTGTAACCTGCGGATCTTTGAAGACGAAAATGAGAAAATGAACCGGAACCTGGAGCAGGTGGGCGGCAGCCTCTTGGTGGTCTCCCAGTTCACCCTCTACGCCGACACCTCCTCCCGCCGCCCCGGCTTCACCGGGGCCGCCAAGCCGGATGTGGCCATTCCCCTCTACGAGCGGTTTATGGCCCACTGCCGGGAGCGGGGCTTCACCGTGGAACACGGGGAATTCGGCGCCAAAATGGAAGTGGAATCCCTGAACCACGGCCCCGTTACCATCCTCTTTGACACGGAACAGACCAAGTAAGGAGCATATCATGGAGATCAGATCCCTGCAGGTGGGCCCCATCGGCACCAACTGCTACCTTTTGTGCGACGAGACCGCCAAGGTCTGCGCCGTCATCGATCCCGGCGGGGAAGCATCCCGGGTGGCCGCCGCAGTGGCGGAGACCGGCTGCACCCCCTGCGCCATTTTCCTGACCCACGGCCACTATGACCACACCGGCGCCGTAGCCGCCCTGCGGGAGAAGTGGCCGGACATCCCCGTATACCTGAACCACAAGGACCAGTACACGGATGATGCTTACGCCATGCAGCTCTTCCCCACTATTCCCAATACTGTGGACTACGGGGAGGGGGACACCCTCACCGTGGGAACCCTGACGGTCTCCGTCCTGGCCACACCCGGCCACTCGGAGGGATCTGTGACGCTGCGCTGCGGTGATGTGCTCTTCTGCGGCGACACCCTGTTCGCCGGTTCCTGCGGCCGGACAGACTTCCTGGGCGGCAGCATGACTACCATCCTGGCTTCCCTGCGCCGTCTGGGCCGGTTGGAGGGGAATCTGAAAGTTCTCCCCGGCCATATGGAACCCTCCGACCTGGACTCGGAGCGCAAGTGGAACCCCTATCTCATGCAGGCCCTGCGGGCATGATATTTGAGGAATTATTATGAAATTGGTACTCAACGGCCATGACGAGCGATATGTTGTGGAGCAGAGCCTCATGGCCCTGTTCCCCGGCGAACTGCCCGTCTATGAGCCCATCTGTCCCGGAGATGACGACTGGGCTGTGGTCACTCTGGCGGAGGAGGCGGAAGGCTGCCGCATCACGGTGGAACTGGCCTTGGGCGGCAAGTCCGCCTCCCGCACCCTGACCGCGCCCCTTTCCGGCACGGACTTTGAAAAGGAGGGCCAGCGCCGCCACGCCATGGCCCGCTGCTTTTTCCTGGCGGCCCGGGACGTCACCGGCGCCACGCCTCCCTGGGGCATGCTCACCGGCGTCCGGCCCGACAAACCGGTGACCTGGGCTCTGGCGGAGGGAAAATCCCCGGAGGAAGCCCGGAAAATGCTGGAGAAGGAGTATTTCGTCACACCGGAGCGCTCCGCCCTGGCCCTGGAGACCGGGGAGACGGCCCTGCGGGCCATCCGGCGGCTCTCCCCCCGGGACATCGACATCTATGTGGGCATTCCCTTCTGCCCCACCCGCTGCGTGTACTGCTCCTTTGTGAGCCAGTCTGTGGAAAAAAGCTTTGCCCTGGTCCCCCCCTATGTGGAAGCTCTGGCGGCGGAGCTGCGCGCCGGCGGCGAGATGGTCCGCCGGGCGGGGCTGCGGGTGCGCAGCTTCTACATGGGCGGCGGCACCCCCACCACCTTGACGGCGGAGCAGATGGACACGGTGCTCACCGCCTTTGAATCATCCTTCGACCTTACGGACTGCACGGAGCGAACGGTGGAGGCCGGCCGGCCGGACACCATCACGCCGGAAAAACTGGCAGTGCTCCGCTCCCACGGGGTGGACCGGGTGTCGGTGAACCCCCAGACGCTGGAGGATCGGGTGCTGGCGGCCATCGGCCGCCGCCACACGGCGGAGGATATCCGCCGGGCCATGGACCTGGTGGGCCGGTACGGCTTCGCCCATGTGAACATGGATCTCATCGCGGGGCTGCCGGAGGACACGGCGGAGGGCTTCCGCCGCTCTCTGGACGGCTGCCTCACCATGGGAGCCGATAATATCACCGTCCACACCCTGGCTCTGAAAAAGGGCAGCCGCATCCTGACGGAGGGGCTGCGGGTCCCCGGACCGGAGACGGTGACGGAAATGCTGGACTACGCCGCTCCCGTCCTGCGCGGGGCCGGGTATCATCCCTATTACCTCTACCGGCAAAAATACATGTCCGGCAGCTTTGAAAACACCGGCTGGTGCCGTCCCGGCGCGGAGTGCTGGTACAACGTGGACATCATGTCGGAGCTTTGCTCCATTTTGTCTTTCGGGGCCGGCGGTTCCACCAAGATGGTGGAATTCGGCACCAACCATATCCAGCGGGTGTTCAACGTGAAGTATCCCAAGGAGTACATCGAGCGGCCGGAGAAGTGCCTTGCCAACCAGGCCGCCTTTGCCGCTTTTTATGAAACACTGTGAAAGGAGCCTTCCAACATGCCGTATTCTCTGACACAGATCAACGAAGCCGTCCGCTCTGACCCCAAGGCCTTTGCCCAGGAGTGCGATGAGATTTTCCATCAGAAGGTGGAAAACGCCGCCCGCAAGATCGCCGAACACCGTACCGAATCCCACGTGATCCTGCTCTCCGGCCCCTCCGGATCCGGCAAGACCACCACGGCCCTGAAAATTGAAGAGGCTCTGGAGCATATGGGCATTGAGACCCATACCATCTCCATGGACAATTACTTCAACACCATCGACCCGGAGACGGCTCCCCGGAACCGGGAGGGCAACATCGACTATGAGTCCCCCTTCTGCCTGGATATCGAGCTTTTGAACCGCCACTTCTCCATGCTGGACCGGGGGGAGACCATCCATGTGCCCAAGTACGAATTCTCCCGGCAGATGCGCTCGGACATTTTGTCCCAGCCGCTGCACCTGGGGCCCGATGAGATGGCTATTTTCGAGGGCATCCACGCGCTCAACGACATCATTGTGGGCAAGAACCCCCACGCCTTCAAGCTCTACATCGCCGCCCGGTCCAACGTGGTGGACGACGACGGCAGTGTGGTCTTCCAGCATCCCTGGCTGCGGCTTTGCCGGCGCATCGTCCGGGACTACAAGTTCCGGGGCAGTGACGCCGCCTTTACCCTGAAGATGTGGGCCAACGTCCGCCGGGGCGAGAAGCTCTACATCTCTCCCTACAAGGAAAACGCCAATCTGATGTTCGACTCCTCCCTGGCCTGCGAAGTTGCGGTGCTCAAGCCCTTCGTGGTACCCCTGCTGGAGGCCATCCCCCGGGGCAAGTACCAGGAGGTGGACGAGATCCTCAAGGCCTATGACCGCATCGAGGCCATGGACGAGAGCTGCATCGCCCCGGACTCCCTGGTGCGGGAGTTTATCGGCGGCAGCACATACAGCTACTGACCATCCGTCATAAAGGAGGCACCTATGGACGAACAGCTGCGGGAAGTTTTGAATTTGGTCCGCCGGACTGCCCGGCAGGCGGGGGATACCGCCGCCGACGCCGCTTACGGCGCAGGCAAAAAGGCGGAGGAGCTTTTGAGCGTGGCCCGGGTGCGGGCCAAGATCGCGGGACTGGAGGGGGATGTGCGCGGATGCCTCCAGGACGCGGGGGGGCTGCTCTACGCCACCCACACCGGTACCCCCACCGACTCGGAAGTCCTGCTTGCCAAGCTGGAGGAGATCGACGGCCTCAAGGCCCAGATCCAGGCGCTGCGGGAGGAGGAGGCCCGTCTGCGGGGAAAGGAATCCACCCCCGTGTGCCCCACCTGCGGCGCTCCCAGCCGGGAAGGCGACCTCTACTGCCGCACCTGCGGCGGCAAGCTGTAAGGAGGGCACACCATGGCATATACCCTGCAGCAGTACCAGGAGAGCGCGGACGTCCTGCGCCGGCACCTGGGGAACTTTTCTCCCCGTTGCCTGGTGATCCTGGGCTCCGGCCTGGGCGCTCTGGCGGACGAGGTGGAATCCCCGGTCATGGTGCCCTATGCGGATGTACCCCACATGAAGATCTCCACCGCACCGGATCACGCGGGCCGCTTCGTCTTCGGCCGCCTTGCCGGGCAGGACGTGGCCGTCATGCAGGGCCGGCTCCACACCTATGAGGGCTGGTCTTTTGCCGACGCGGCCTATCCCGTGGGGCTCATGCGCCTGCTGGGGGCGGACACCCTGGTGGTCACCAACGCTGCCGGGGCAGTGAACACCACCTTCTCTGCCGGGGACATCATGCTCATCACCGACCATATCAAGTTCTTCGGCGCCAGCCCCCTGACGGGGCCCAACATCGAGGAGCTGGGCCCCCGGTTCCCGGACATGAGCCATGTCTATACCCCGGCCCTCCAGCAAACTGCCCGGCAGGCGGCCCAGACGCTGCATATCCCCCTGCGCCAGGGCGTGTACATGTTCTTCCCCGGTCCCCAATACGAAACGCCTGCCGAGGTGCGTGCCGCCCGGATCCTGGGGGCGGACGCGGTGGGCATGTCCACCGTACCGGAGGCCATCGCCGCCGCCCACTGCGGCATGGATGTGCTGGGCTTCACCCTGTGCACCAACATGGCCGCCGGGGTGCTGGACCAACCTCTTTCCGGGGAGGAGGTCATTGCCGCGGCCGCGGCAGCCGGCCCCCGGTTCACCGCCCTGGTGAAGGCGTGCCTGGAGCGGTTATAAAGCCTACCCGGCCGCATAAGTTCAAAGAGAGGGCCCTGCGTCTCTCTTTGCGTATTCTTTTGATGATTTCGAGGTAAACTCCCCATGTCAAATCGTGAAAAAAAGCAGTCTTTCCTGGGCGGCGCCGCCATTCTGGCCGCCGCTGTGGCCATTGTGAAAATCATCGGCGCCATTTATAAGATTCCCCTGGGCAACATCATCGGCGACGAGGGCAAGGCCCATTTCACCGTTGCCTACAACATCTACAACCTGCTTTTGACCATTTCCACTGCCGGACTGCCTCTGGCCATCTCCAAGCTCACCAGCGAGGCCCATGCCCTGGGCCGGGAGAACGAAAAGCGCAAGATCTTCCGCACTGCCATCTGGCTGTTCTTCGGCCTGGGGCTGGTGTTCTCCCTGTTTATGTTCTTCGGCTCCGCCCAGCTGGCGTCCTTCATGAACGACGACCTGGCCTTCTGGTCTATCCGTGCCCTGTCTCCGGCAGTGTTCTGCGTGTGCCTTCTGGCCTGCATGCGGGGCTACACCCAAGGTCAGGGGAACATGACCCCCACCGCCGTCAGCCAGATCCTGGAGGCTTTGTGCAAGCTGGGCATCGGCTTGTCCCTGGCCTGGTACTTCCTGCAGCTGGGCAAGGGCGTGGAGATCAGCGCCGCCGGTGCCATCCTGGGCGTCACCGTGGGCACGGTGCTCTCCATGGTGTTTTTGATCTTCTACCTGCTGCGCCACCGGGACCGTACGGAATCTCTGGACGTACCGGAGAGCAGCAGCACACTGATGAAGAAAGTCTTGATGATCGGCGTGCCCATCACATTGAGCAACTCCGCCATGAGCATCATCACCCTCATTGACTCCAAGATCGTCCTGGGCCGGCTGGAGACCATTTCCTCCCTGCTGACGGAAACTCCCACCGCCTTGTACGGGCAGTACACCTTCGGCATGGACCTGATCAATCTGCCCCCCTCCTTTGTCTATCCCGTCACCATGAGCCTGATCCCCTTTGCGGCGGCGGCCATGGCCCGGAAGGACAGTGCCGGAGCCAACCGCATCATCTCCTCCGCCTTCCGGCTCATTGCCATTCTGGCCATCCCGGCAGGCGTGGGGCTCAGCGTCCTCTCCGGCCCCATTTTGCTGATGCTCTATCCCGCCCAGCAGGACGCCGCCATTGCCGCAGGCCCCCACCTGCAGGTGCTGGGCATTGCCTGCATCTTCATCTGCCTTATGACCCTCACCAATGCCATTTTGCAGTCCTACGGCCATGAGCGCATCCCCATCTGCACCATGATCGCAGGCGGCGTGGTAAAGATTGTCATGAACTACGTTCTGGTGGGCAACCCGGATATCAACATCCACGGCGCCCCCATCTCCACCTTGTGCTGCTACCTGGTGATCTCCGGGTTGAACCTCTTCTTTGTGTGGAAATACTCTCCGGAAAAGCCCCACTACCTCCAGCTGTTCACCAAGCCCGTCATCGCCTCCGTTCTCATGGGCGGCGCCGCCTGGGCGGTCTACGGCTTTGTGGATCGGGCCCTCTCCGGCGGCCATTCCGCATACAGCGCCAACGCCCTGGCTACCCTGGTGGGCATCAGCGCCGGCGTGGTGGTGTACTTCATCCTGGTGATCGCCCTGCGGATCCTCCGGGCGGAGGATCTCAAATCCGTCCCCTACGGCGCCAGGATTATAAAACTTTTACACTTAAAGTAAGGTACACCCATTGATGAGGCCGCCTGAACCCCGAAAAAGCCAAAAAATCAGGCGGTTTCACGATGAATTTTCTTGCAAAGGCAGATGTCTTATGGTAGATTTTCAATGTAAGGAATGCTATGACTACGAGGACTTTCTGGAGATCATGCGCCTGCTGCGCTCGCCCGGGGGCTGCCCCTGGGACGCGCAGCAGACCCACGCTTCCATTCGACGGAATTTTCTGGAAGAAACGTACGAGACCCTGGACGCCATCGACCGGGACGACCCCGCCGCCATGTGCGAGGAGCTGGGAGACGTTTTGATGCAGGTGGTGTTCCACGCCATTATGGAGGAGGAGCGGGGCCGCTTCACCATGGCGGACGTGGTGGACGGTGTGGCCAAGAAGCTGGTCTACCGGCACCCCCACGTCTTCGGCGGCACCATGCAGGCGGACACCAGCGATCAGGTGCTGGTGAACTGGGAGATCCTCAAGCGCAAGGAAAAGGGACAGGCCTCCACTGCCGATGCGGTGGAATCCGTTCCCCACACCCTGCCCGCCCTTTGGCGGGCGGAGAAGGTGCAGAGCAAAACCGCCAAGGCCGGATTCGACTGGGACAACGCCCTGGGGGCCCTCACCAAGCTGGAGGAGGAGGTCCGGGAGCTGCGGGAGGCACTGGAAGCCCAGCGGGACATGGACGCTCCCCACGGCGTCCGGGAAGAGCTGGGGGACACCCTCTTTGCCGCAGCCAAGGTCTGCCAGATGACCGGCGCCGATCCGGAGGATGCCCTCCATCGGGCCTGCGACAAATACGCGGACACCTTCCGCAAAGTGGAAACTCTGACGGACAAGCCCCTTGCCGAATATACGGAAGAGGAACTGGTGGCACTGTGGAAAGCCGCCAAAGCCCAACGGTCTTAAACGCCGACAAGCGCGTTAAGAATAAATTTGTTGACAACATTTTATAGGAGGAACTCATCCATGAACAAAGCTGAACTCATCAACGCCGTGGCCGCTTCTGCCGAGGTCTCCAAGAAGGACGCCGAGGCTGTCGTTACCGCTACTTTCAACGCCATCACCGAGGCCCTGACCCAGGGCGAGAAGGTGCAGCTGGTGGGCTTCGGCTCCTTTGAGGTGAAGAAGCGCGCCGAGCGCATCGGCCGCAACCCCAAGACCAAGGAGTCCATCCAGATTCCCGCTTCCGTGGTGCCCGTGTTCAAGGCCGGCAAGGCCCTGAAGGACGCCGTGGCCAAGTAAGTTTCCCTTTTGGATCAACGACTGCCGGCACCGGGGTGCCGGCAGTCCTGTTTTGGAGGTAACCCATGCGTCTTGACAAATATCTCAAGGTCTCCCGCCTCATCAAGCGCCGGACTGTAGCCAACGAGGCCTGCGACAACGGTCTGGTGACCGTCAACGGCAAACCTGCCCGGGCCTCCTATGAGGTGCAGGTGGGGGACCGGATTTCCATGCAGTTCGGCGTGCGCTCCGTCACGGTGGAGGTGCTCTCCGTCCATGAGACCGTCCGCCAGGCGGACGCGGCGGCGCTGTACCGGGAAGTCGGCCGGTAATATTTCCCTGCTCCTCCCCATATAGTGGACACAAGGGGAGGGACGCGCATGAACGACTACAACACGGTCCCCCAGGCGGCGCACCGCCTGGAGCTGACGGGCCGGGAACATCTCACAGTCTCCGGCGTGGAGGATGTGGAACGCTTTGACGAGACCGGCATCATCATGTCCACCGCCGCCGGGGTTCTGGTGGTCACCGGAGAGAACCTGCACATCGACAAGCTGTCCCTGGACGGCGGGGAGCTGCATGTGGACGGACGCATCGACTCCATTGCCTATGAAGAGGGAGAGGCGGAGCGCCCGGGCTTTTTCCGCCGGCTCCTGGGGTGAGCTCCATGGGAATCAACATCTCCCAGCAGCTGACCCTGTTCGGCCAGTCCATCCTGCTGGGCGTGGCCGCAGCCCTGGTGTACGATCTGCTGCGGGCTTTCCGGGTGCGGATCCCGCGCCTGACCGCCGCGCTGGACGTATGCTTTTGCCTGCTGCTGATCGTGTCGGTGTTTTTATTCGTACTGCACCAGGCCCAGGGACAGCTGCGGGGCTATGTGCTGCTGGGATCCGCCGGCGGCGCCGTCCTCTATTTCACGCTGCCGGCCCCCTTTTTGCGTCCGGTGTGGGATTTCTGGTGCGGAAGCGTCCTGTTTTTGCTGCACCTCCTTTGGCAGCCGGTCCTCTCTGCCGAACATCTATGCAAAAAAATATTTATTCGGGGAAAAAACCTCTTTTATTTTGCAGGAAAGTGTTATACAATAACAAAAGGCGGAGATTCCGGCCATTATCACAAAGGAGGCGCCGGCTATGGCACAAAAACGCGGCAGAAACAAAAAGCAGCACGTCCGCGCCGGTGTCCTGACCAAGTTCGTGATTCTGGCCCTGTTGGCCGGTCTGGGCTGGCAGCTGCTGCAGCTCAAAGGTCAGGTGGAGCAGGCCCAGGGACAGCGGACCGCACTGGAACAGCAGGTCAACGCCCTGCAGGAGGAAAACGACACCCTGGAGGCAGACATCGCCGAGGGTGCCACCCAGGAAAAGATGGAAGACCTGGCCCGGGAGAAACTGGGCGTGGTCTCCCCCAATGAGCGTGTGTTTTACGATGTGAGCAACTGACCGGTGCCGGGCGGCGAGGAGAGGCGGTCCCGTGCTCTCCCTGCCGGATCTGGAACCGGTCTTTTTAACTCAGCACGGGCATTGCCCGTCATATCACCGGAAGGAGAAACAAAAAACCATATGGAGCTTCAGGTTGGGAGCATTTTGGAGGGCAAGGTGACCTCCATCACCAAATTCGGCGCGTTTGTCGCACTGGAGGGCGGCCGGTCCGGTTTGGTACATATCTCGGAGATCGCCAACAGCTTTGTCAACGACGTCCACGACTTTTTACAGGAGGGACAGACTGTCAAGGTCATGGTCCTGTCCACAGACAACGGAAAGATCAATCTTTCCATCAAGAAGACCCTGCCTCCCCCGGAGCGTCCTGCCTCCCGGGGCCCCCGTCCC
>PPYF01066957.1_pt1 | contig 17351 bp, 9 predicted proteins | sample 1559871 | NCBI WGS metagenome assembly PPYF01 (sample SAMN08240021, study PRJNA423297) | Human gut metagenome, whole genome shotgun sequencing project.
GTGAACAGACCACCCTCTACACGTACAACGACCAGTTCCGCGTGTCTTTGGAAATCAAGCCCAACGGAGGCTACACGCGCTACGAGTACGACGGCCAGGGCCGGGTGGTTCTGGAAGCAACGCCGTGGGCTGGAGGAGGAGAGCGAGGAACACGCACCACTTATGCAGACCTGCGCTTCAATGATTTCAGGCCGGCAACGGAAAGGGAAATCATCATTGCCCAGGACGGAACGGAAACCGTTCTAAGCCAAAGGAGCTATACCTATGAAGAGAGCCCTGAAGTCAACCGCATGACGGTGACAGAAACAGCTCTGGGTTCCGACCAGGTTCACACAAGCATTTCAGAAACTTATGGGGAAGTAGCACAGTATCCCTATGCCCGGGGAAGACAGAAGATGAGCCAGGGCATTGACGGTGTCCAGACCATTTATACCTATGAAGCCACCACAGACCATGGGGGTGTTCACAAGGTGACGGAAACTGTTCAGGCAAACGGAAGCATCGTTTCCGCTCAAAGCACCAGAACCGTACAATACATTGCCGAAAACGGCACGACCACAAGAAAAGAGCAGTATGTCCACACGGGAGAAGACTGGTCATTGATTTCCAGAATACGACGACTTGGGAAGAATTATTTCCACAACGGATATTCTTGGTCGCACCACCAGAACTGAATACAGCAACGATCAGCTTACAACAACCGTCACCACTCCTTCGGGGGCTATTTTTGTGACGAAAACTTATTATGACGGCTCTACTCTTTGGCAGGGAGGAAACGGACAGCAAGAAATTGAAATACAGCTCGAATTGACAGAAGAAGGTATTCTCACCACCACTCTGTCCAAAGGAGTAATTCTCTCACGTACCTTGGAAAATGGTTTTGGAGAAACTATTCGGGAGGAGCAGTCCAATACTCTGGGAGGTTTCATTGTCACTAGAAATGCTTACAATAGCAAGGGTCAGCTTGTACGCATTCAAACAGAGGATATGGCTCCTGAGATAACTGCTTATGACCAATCTGGCTACGAAGTGAGGCGGATTATTCTTCTGGATGAACTTTGTCCGGATGATGTTACAAAAAACAGGATCACGGAGAATACCATACGCTATCAGATCAAAGAGGACGGAGTTTACCGGGTACATACCACGACTAATTACAATGCCAATGGATTTCCTCTTGTTCAGACCGTGGAAAATCTTCTTTCACAATCGGACCCTATGTTAGAAAGCAAGACTGTTTCCACTGATATTTACGGTCAGTTGAGTGTTCAGTGGACAGAATATGCCGCTCCCACCAGACGCATCCAGTTCAACCGGATTCCCACTTCGGACATTGTCGCCAAGTCTTTCGTTGTTGATGGATTTACCATAAATCAAAATGACCATGCAGGCTTACATTCTTCCCAGGAACGTTTCTTCACTTCCTCAGGAATAACCATGAGGAGAACCGATGCACGAGGCAATGTTGTTATCACAGAGTCCGACGTAGCCGGACGAACTACCAAGACGATGGATGCCGAGGGCAATATGACCTCCATTTCTTATGACGTCTGTTGTGATGAACCTGTCTGCATCACTAATGCATTGGGAGGTACTATGTGCTATTCTTATGACATTCGCGGTAGAAAGACGGCTGAATACGGTACTGCCATTCAACCTGCATGTTTCGCGTATGATGATAATGACCATAGGGTTGCATTGACCACTTTCAGGGCGGATGAGGAGGACATTACCACTAATCCTTCCAACCGAACCGACGGGGATACCACCACTTGGCTTTACGATGTGGCTACTGGTTTGGAACTCAGGAAAACCTATGCTGACGGTTCCTGTATTTCCAAAACCTACGACAAGTTTAACCGTTTGGAAACGCTCACTCAAGCCAGAGGTATCGTAACAACCTATGAATATGCTCCGTTCACTGGAGAACTCATCTCAGTCTCCCATAGTGATGCTACCCAACCTTGGCTTTATTCATATAATCATCTTGGTCAGATAATTTCTGTCTCAGATGCCTCATGTATCAGAGAAATCTCTTATGACGTTTATGGGAGAATGCTCCAAGATGTTTCTTTGGGGAAAGTGGAAAGCTGTCTCCAGGAAAAGTATGATTCTTTTGGACGATCCTCCGGATACTATTTTATGCTGGGAACCCGCATTGTCCAGCACTCCATCCTTGACTATGATCACAAAGGCGCCATAGTCAGGATGAATCTGGAAGGTCTTGATTCTCCCTTTACATGGGAATATGACAAAACCAGTGGCTTCCTTAAAAACATGTCCTATCCCAATGGCGTCGTTCGCAGGAATAGTTATCATCCTTCTCTTAACCTAATGAGCGCTATTGAGTATGAAGATTCCAGGAATGGAAGTGCGGTTGCTCGTTATAGTTATCAGTATGATGAATTGATGCGGCCCACTCAACATCAGGATTATTGGGATGTTGAGACGCCCATAGCGGTAAGAAACTTCACCTACAATAACCGCAGTGAATTGATTAATGGACAATTTCAAGCAGAAGGAAATTGCAGCTATCAATATGACAACATCGGTAACCGTAAAATCTCTCAGGAATTGGAAAAGGAATTATTATTATATGGTACCAACCACCTCAACCAATATACGGATATTGCGCAGGGAGAATTAAAGTTTCAACCTGTCTATGACGCAGATGGCAATCAGATCCTTACCAAAACTTCAACAGGAGTTTGGAAGGTAACTTATGATGCCAATAACCGCCCTGTTAGCTTTATCAGTGAAGACGGACGGACCGTAGTTGTCTGCGGATATGACTACATGGGGCGCCGCTTCGAGAAAAAAGTTACTTTCAATGAATCAACTATCAGTCACGTCTATTACCTGTATCGTGGTTATGTGCAAATAGCTGAGATTGATGTGCTGCATCCCGAACCAGTCTTGGAGAAGAGTTATCTATGGGCGCCTACGGAGACGACTGCGCCATTTCTCTTAATGATGACGTGCTGGAAGAATAGTGAGACTGAAACAAGGGAGCATTTTTATTTCATTCATGATGCATTGAAGAATGTCGTCGCTATCGAAGGGGAGCAAAAAGAAAGAAGAGCTTTGTATGAGTATCTTCCTTTTGGAGGAATTGCCAGAGAGGAAGGCGATATGGCTCACGTTAACAAATTCCGTTTTTCCTGCGAATACATGGATGATGAACTGGGTGTGGTTTATTATAATTACCGTTATCTTGATCCTCTCAGTGGAAGGTGGATTAGCAGGGATCCCATTCAGGAAAAAGATGGATTTAATTTATATGTATTATTAGGTAATTGTCCCATTTCCACGACTGATGCATTTGGATTATTGGACTTTAATAATTTTTCAAGTGTTGTTATTGCTCTAATTCCAAAGCAGGTGACGCATTCGGCTAAAAGTACACGTCTGGGGGTATGGCCATTGCCGTTTTTCCCTCTTGTTACGATGGAAGTAAACGCCGGTATTGATGTTGTCGTTTCATCTTGTTGTTCATGTGATGGGCAGAAAGGGTTAGTTGCATCCGGAATCGCGTATTTAGAGGGTACGGCGGGTGTAGGTACGAGCATTGGTGGCAATTCCGGCATTAGTGCAAGACGAGAAAAGAAACCGAGAAGAAATGGAACAAGAACTGTATATAAGAAAAAAGGAGATAATACATATACAAAAAAACCAGTAGGAGAAAATACAGGAGATGGAACAGGATCATCGAACGTTGGAGCGGGAGGATGTCCTGAACGCTGTCCAGATGGGAATGGGGATATTTCTTTCCTTTTTACTGTAGGAGCGTCCGGTTTTATTTCCGGAGGCATTGGAAGATTCTCTGCTGGTATTGCTTTTGATTCTCCTGTTTTAAAATGTTCAGTACCAGGAGGGTGTGAAGCTTTAGACCCGAGAAAGTCTTCATCCGCTTATGCTGTCTATGGCATGGGAACAGGCATGCGTGTGCAAGCATATGGAAGAGCCGAAGTAGAGTTGAGTTTAAGAATAATGTAACCTTGATTTTATGAATAAAATATTTAATAATAAACAACTTTTAGTTATTTTTCTGCTGAGTATTTTTGCAGCAGGCATGTTATATATGCTCGTATGGCTGCTGTCTCAAGTGAGACTCTGTTGGTCCAGTGAAGAATGGCCGGAAACAAAAGGTACAATTACACAAGTCGAATATAGAAGAAAAAGTGCAGGTTCAGGTATTCATGGTACTTATGTTAATTTAGATATTGACGTAAGATTTGAATGGAAATCAAAAATGTACCACACCGGTAACCAGGGATGCAGTTTTGATATTCCGTATAAGAAATTGCATGTTGGAAAAGAAATCCCAGTTTTTGTCAATGAAAATAATCCTGACGAGTCTCTTTTATCAAAAGGCATCGCGGGATGGATCTGGATGGCTTTGGGAATATGTTTATTATTTTCCTGTTTTTCATTAATGATTATTTTTAAGCAGGTATTTAATTTATTAAAAAAGAAATAAATAATATTCAGTATTCTTCTTCCTTATCAAAGGATTTTTAATCCTCCTATACCTTCTGCAAGCAGCCAGAGTTGCAGAAGGTATATTTTTGTTTCTGTGGACGGCAATATGGGGAATTCTTATCTTTAAGACCAGCCAATTGAGTTATTGATAAAATTGGCAGGATGGATTTGAGGAGCAGGGGAATGGAATGTTGTTCCTCCCTTGAGTAAGTTATTCACAGGATTTAATTCTGTTTAATCCAACGAGCCATGAATACAAAATTTTGACCGATATTGAATTATGAAAATATTAAAGGTATATGTATGTAAAAAGAAATAATGTTAATCTGAAAATATTTTTTAATTTACGATTCTCGAATACTGTAACAATTGACAATTTAATGACGACAATTGCAAATAATTTATTTTTGCCGATATGGTGATTCAGGCCAGACCTTTTTGCTCGCGAGCATGATCAATAGGAACTTTCCCTAATAAAAATATGCCTGCAAGCGTTAAACTTACAGGCATATGGTGACGTTCAGAGGAATGTTCCCGTCAGGCGCCGAAGTCCAGCGCCTTGTGTTCCCGGGCCCAGGTGCGGTGCTGCTTCATCGCCGTGATGAAGGGCTTCATCAGCGCCTTGGTATCCTTCGGGGTGAGCAGGCCGGCATCGTCCATGTCGTCGGGCAGGGAGGCGGCCTGGAGCATTTCCCTGGCGTCTCCCGGCAGGCCGATGGCCTTCAGGTGCCTGTAGGCCTGGCGCAGGTGGTATTTGGCGTCCCCGTCCGTCAGGAGGGTCTGGATGCTCTGCGCGCCTTCGGGCACGATGACGGAGTCAAACAGGACGGAAAGATTGGCGGCCAGGCTGCCGTCCACCAGCAGGTCTTCCCCTTCTTCCGTTTTAACGGTTCCCATATGTGCGGCAATGATCTGGGGATGGACTCCTTCCTTGTGCAGGGCGTCGCAGATTTCCTCCACGGATTTCAGGCTGACGCCGTCCGCCACCAGCAGGGAGACGCGCATGCCCTTGAGGTTGCCGTCGGGCTTGGCGTACAGGCTCAGCGCCGGGTCCTTTTCCAAGCCGCAGACCGGCTTGGGCAGTTCGCGGCTGAGCTGTTCCCTGGTCAGTTCGATGCCCAGGTTGCGGGCTACTCCGCCTGCCAGGTCCGGATCGATGCGCGTCAGCAGGTCCACCACCCGTTCACGGATGTAGGGGCGGGTCACCTTGCTCAGTTCAAAGCCGAAGGCGTTGATGATGTGTTCCTGTTCCACGGGCGTCTGGCTCATCCAGAACAGGCGCGGATGGGAGTAATACTCCGCAAAGGAGGGGCTCCTGAGGCGTTCCTTGATTCCTTCCACGCGTTCCGGAGTGGTGGTGAACCCTCCGTCTTCCGCCGCTTCCGGAGTTTCCCGCGGCCAGTTGTCGCCGATGGAGTTGGGATTGTAGTTGGCCGGAGCGGTATCTATCTGCATGCGGTGGAATCCGTCCCTCTGGTTGTTGTGGAAGGGGCAGACGGGGCGGTTGATGGGGATTTCCGTAAAGTTCGCCCCTCCCAGGCGGTGGCGCTGGGTGTCGCTGTAGGAGAAGATGCGGCCCTGCAGCAGCGGGTCGTCGGAGAAGTCGATGCCCGGAACGATGTTGGCGGGGCAGAAGGCGACCTGTTCCGTTTCTGCAAAGAAGTTGTCCGGGTTGCGGTTCAGCACCATTTTCCCGACGATTTCCACGGGCACCAGCGCTTCGGGGATGAGCTTGGTGGCGTCCAGGATGTCGAAGTCGAATTTGTCCAAGTCTTCTTCCGGAATGATTTGCAGGCCCAGTTCAAATTCCGGGTAGTCTCCGCCTTCAATGGACTGCCACAGGTCTTTGCGGTGGAAGTCCGGGTCCCGTCCGGTAAGGTCCTGGGCTTCGTCCCAGATCAGGGATTTTTTCCCGTAAACGGGTTTCCAGTGGAAGCGGACGAAGGTGCTTTTCCCATCTTCGTTGACCAGTTTGTACGTATGGATGCCGAATCCTTCAATGGTCCTGTAGCTTCTGGGGATGCCGCGGTCGGACATAAGCCACATGACGTTGTGCAGCGTTTCCGGCTGCAGGGAGACATAATCCCAGAAGGAGTCGTGGGCGGTCTGCCCCTGCGGCATTTCGTTGTGGGGTTCCGGCTTCACGGCATGGATGAAGTCCGGGAATTTGATGGAGTCCTGAATGAAGAAGACGGGCGTGTCGTTGCCCACCAGGTCGTAATTCCCCTCCCTGGTATAGAATTTGGTGGCGAATCCGCGGATGTCCCTCACCGTATCCGGGGATCCCCGGAATCCCTGCACGTTGGAAAAACGCACAAAGACTGGTGTTTTTTCTGACGGATCCTGCAGAAAGGCCGCCTTGGTGTATTTGGAAAGGGATTTGTATACCTGAAAATAACCATGTGCCCCGGAACCTCTTGCGTGAACCACTCGTTCCGGTATCCGCTCCTGGTCAAAATGAGCCATTTTTTCCAGAAAGTGAAAGTCTTCCAGCAGGGAGGGGCCTCTGCTGCCTGCCTTGAGCGTATTTTGATCATCGGCTATTTTTACTCCGAGGTTGGTGGTAAGGGGCTTTCCCATGCCGTTGTCGCGCATGGTATCCAGGTCTTTGATTTTTTCCGAGGTGTTTTCCGGCATTTTCATGGAGCCGGGGGCGGAAGGTTCCGCGTTGGGAGGAGTGGGTTTGGGCGTCGGCTTGATCAGTTCCGGATCAATGGTGTCCGTATAATGGGGTTCCGCCTCTTTCCCGTCCGGGAACGGGGCGAGCCGGTCTTGCATCTGCTGGGTCTTTTTTTTCATTGGCTTGTTTCTGAAGGGATTGAATTTTCCTATGAGTAAGGAGTTCGACCCTGCCTTCCCGGACGATGTTCTGCCTTATTTTGTCAGTTCATGTGGAATTGAAATGATGGAAAAATGCTGAAAATGACTTGGCAGGAATGAAATAAACGATAGGAAACGGGGGGCGGAAACGGAGCCTGTTTGACTGGCATGACGTTTCTGTCAGTACGCTGTCAGTAGGGAACTCGGGATTTTCCGCGCCTTCCCCTCCTGCCGGGAAAAACAGGATAGCGCCGTTAATAAATGGACGGGGTGGGGCGAAGTTCCGCAGTTCCCTAATTCCCCGCATGGGGAACCTGAGGACACTCCCGCCGTGTCCGGGAATTCTTCCGCCCCTGGCGGCCATGCCGGTCATGCCCATCCCCGTTTTCATTTTCCGGGCAGGCCGTGTCATGCCGGAACAGGGTTTGCTGCATGCACCTGTTCCGTTTTCCCGGAAAACCGCCTGTTTCCGGCCGTCCAGGCTGCGTGGCAGCTTTACTCATGGTGGGGTGTTCTTGCGCCAGGTTGGCGTATTGTAAAACGTACCGCAAGGGAATGGCGGCGGGGCGGGAACAGGGTGGTGAATTTAATCAATGACTTCTGCCGGTTCAGAAATACCGGATGGAACAGGAAGCAGGGCATCGGGAAGGAAGCGTGCCGGATTGCGTGGAGGGTTATGTAGTAGGTGAAAGGTTTCTTCCGTGGAAAATTTCCGGCGCCCCGTGGGGAGAGACAGAACTTCCGCAAATTTTCATAGACGTGCGGGATAAATAGGTTATGATGATTCCGTAAATTGCGTACCGGAGGCATGCGGCGTCCTCATACGGTTGCCTGTCCGGTGCGGGAACTGATCTTTCATTTATTTTAAAGGGTTATGACGGTGCAAGAAATAGCTGAACAAAGTTTGAAGAGCCTGCTGGCTTCACTGGGATTTTCTGCGGAAGTTGAAATAACGGAGACGGACGGCATCATATGCCTGAACGTTTCCTCCCCGGACTCCAGGTACATCATCGGAAATGACGGGGACAGGCTGGATGACCTGCAATATCTGGTCAACCGCATGATCCAGCGCAAGATTGAAGACGCGCCCCGCGTGAAGGTGGATTGCGACCATTACCGGGAACGCAACGAAGCGCGCCTTCTGGAGAAGGCCCTTTCCCTGGCCGCCCGCGTGCAGGAGAGCGGCAAGCCCATGAAGATGCAGCCCCTCAACGCCTATCACCGCCGCCTGGTTCACAATGCCCTTCAATCCGTGGAGGGCGTCACGACGGAGTCTGAGGAAGGGGACGGCCGCTACAAGCGGATCACGATCCGCCGGGTATAGCATCCCGCTTGAATTCCATGAGGCGCGGAGCGGTCATTTCCGGCATCTGGCTGGCGGCGGTTCTGTCCGCCGTGGTCCGGGCTGCGCCGGAAACTCCCGCGGCCTCTGATGCTGCCGTTCCGCCGCCCAGTCCCGTACTGGTGGTTTACGCGTCCGCCAATCCCGGCGCGGAGGAAGCCCGCTGGCTTGCGGCGCTCCAGCCGGAGGGAGAAGGACGCCGCATTCTGGACGGCCATGTGAAGGACGTTCAGATAGTGACGATGCCGTCCCGCCCGGCCCTGGAGGACTGGGGCGAGGAAGGGCGGCTGTTCCGGGCTTCCCTGCACGGGGTGCGCGCGTTGCCGACCGTGATCATGCTCGATTCCAAGGGACGCGTTTTCGACTGGATGGCCGGAGGGGCGGATGAAGCCTCCCTGCCCGGAAAAGTCGCCTTGCTGAAGGAAAAGGCGTCCCGTGTCCGGCCCCTGACGGTGGTCAATGACATTCCCAAAGGCGGGGACCCGCGGGAGGAAGCGGCCGCTATCTGCCGCGCCATGGAGCAGGTGCCTGCGGAAGCGTGGTACCGAGATTATCCCCGGACCATGAAAAGGCTGGAAAAACTGGACTGCACGGAGCCTTCCTTCCTGGCCGCCCGCGAGGCGGCGGACCGTTTGGCGAAGAACCGGGAGACGGCCTCTCTGCTGCGCGAATCCTTTTTGGCCCGGGATGCTTTTTCCAAGAGCTGAGGAAGGCCCGGCTGGCCGCGGCGCGGTACGATTGAAGGGCCGGATAATTTGTCTTCCGCAACCCGGACAGGAAGCCCCCCGCGGCGCGGGCCGGAACCGGGGGATGCCCTTTTCCTGCACAATTCTCCGGGCTACAGGAAGGGGCCCGGCAAATTGGCTTGATTTTGCACATGGAACGGGCTAGTCTGCGGACCGTTATGACAGATTCCTCCATTCCGGACTTGATGGCGGCGGCGCGCCGTGACAAATGGACCGACCAGCAGCTGGCAACCAAGGCGGTTGAATTGGCTGAATCCATTCTCAGACAGGCCAATGCCGGGATGCGCAGACATGAAAGGAAGCAGGCGGAGCAATTGGAACGGATGATGGACGATCCCGCGGGCAAGGCGTTCACCCTGGCCCTGGCGGACCGCGTATTCCGCCCCGCTTCCCCCGCCCGCGGCGCGGAGCTGTTCCGCTACCTGCTGGGCGGCTACGGCGTGCCCAAATACCTGTCCGGCATGGACCGCCTGGCCATGAAGGTGGGGGACAGGCTGTCCGTTCAGTTTCCGGGCGTGGTGATGCCCATGATTACCAGCCAGTTGAGGAAGGAGAGCTCCAACGTGATTCTTCCGGCGGAGGACAGGAAGCTGCGTCCCCATCTGCGCCGCAGGCGCAAGGCCGGCATCCGGATGAACATCAACCAGCTTGGCGAAGCCATCTTGGGCGAATCGGAAGCCCACCATCGCCTCCAGCAGGTGGTGGACCGCCTGGGGGACAAGGACTGCGACTATATTTCCGTCAAGATTTCCGCCATTTTCAGCCAGATTCATCTGGTGGCCTTTGAAGAAACGGTCAAGCTGATCCAGGAGCGGCTGCGCATACTTTACCGCGCGGCCATCACGAATGCGGTCACGCTGCCGGACGGCTCCAAAAAGCCCAAATTCGTGAATCTGGACATGGAGGAATACCGGGACCTCCACCTGACGGCGGAGGCGTTCAAGCGCACGCTGATGGAGGAGGAGTTCATGCATCTGGAAGCCGGAATCGTCCTCCAGGCCTATCTGCCGGATTCCTGGGAGGAACAGATGAAGCTGTGCGCCTGGGCGAAGGAGCGCGTGGAGCAGGGGGGCGCCCGCATCAAGATACGCCTGGTGAAAGGGGCCAACCTGGCCATGGAAAAGGTGGAGGCCTCCATGCACGACTGGGCGCAGGCCCCGTACGGAACGAAAGCCCAGGTGGACGCCAACTACAAGCGCATGCTGCATTACGGCTGCATGCCGGAGAACGCCAGGTACGTCCAGTTCGGCGTGGCCTCCCACAACCTGTTTGACCTGTGCTACGCCATGCTCCTGCGGGAGCGCGAGGGCGTGAAGGACTACGTGGAGTTTGAAATGCTGGAAGGAATGGCCAACCACCAGGCCCGCGTGATCAGGGAATCCGCGGACGGGCTGCTGCTGTACGCCCCCGTGGTGCTGAAGGAGGACTTCCACAGCGCCATTGCCTATCTGGTGCGCCGGCTGGACGAGAACACCTGCGAGGAGAATTTCCTGCACGACCTCTTCGGCATGGCTCCTGGCTCCCGTACCTGGGACATCCAGAAAAGGCGGTTCCTGAAAGCCTGCCAGGAGAAGGACAGCGTCAAGTACGGTCCCAACCGCACGCAGAACCGCGCCACGGATCCCGTGGAGCCCACCCATTACCGGGACGCCTTTGCCAACGAGCGCGACACGGACTGGTCCCTGCGGCAGAATTCCGAATGGATCAACGGCCTGATTGCCGCGGAAAAGGAGAAATCCGGGGAGGAAATTCCCCTGGTCATCAACGGTGAGCAGATCACGACCAACCTGTGGGGCGTGGGCCGCGACCCGTCCCGGCACAACGAGGTCTCCTACAAGTTCGCCTACGCGGACTTCGACCGGGTTGAACATGCCCTGGACACGGCCGACAAGGCGCGGACTTCCTGGGCGGCCAGAAGCGTCGGTGAGCGTGCGGAAATCCTGCACAACGCCGCGCGGGAACTCTCCGCCATCCGCGGGGAGGCTATTGCCGCCATGGTCAGGGATGCGGGCAAGGCGCCCACGGAAGCGGATGTGGAAGTGAGTGAAGCCATTGACTTCTGCCGTTATTATGCGGAAGGCCTGGACCGGGACGGCATGAATGACGGGGTGGAAATGACCCCGCTGGGTACCGTTTGCGTGATGTCCCCGTGGAACTTCCCCTTTGCCATTCCCACCGGAGGCGTGGCCGCCGCGCTGATGGCCGGGAACACGGTGGTCTTCAAGCCGTCCGAGCTGGCCGTCTATACGGCCTGGCAGATTGTCCAGGCATTCTGGCGCGCGGGAGTGCCCAAGGAGGTGCTCCAGTTCGTGCCCATGCCGCGCAATGAAATCTCCCACAAATTCCTGACGGACCCGCGCCTGCACGGCGTGATCATGACAGGTTCCTACCGCACCGGAAAAATGCTGCGGGAACTGCGTCCGGACCTGGCCGTGCTGGCGGAAACCAGTGGGAAGGACGCCATGGTCATCACCGCCACGGCGGACCCGGACCAGGCCGTGAAAGACCTGGTAAAAAGCGCCTTCGGCCATTCAGGGCAGAAATGTTCCGCCGCCAGCCTGGCTATCGTGGAGGCTTCCGTTTACGACAACCCTGCCTTCCTGCGCCAGTTGAAGGACGCCGCCGCCAGCCTGAAAGTAGGCGGCTCCTGGGAGGTCAATTCCGTGGTCACGCCGCTTATCAAGGAACCGGAAGGCAATCTGCTGCGGGCGCTCACGCAGCTGGAACCCGGAGAAGAATGGCTGCTGAAGCCGGAGCAGTCGGAAGACAACCCGTGCCTGTGGTCGCCCGGCATCCGCCTGGGCGTGAAGCCGGGAAGCTGGTTCCACCAGACGGAATGCTTCGGCCCGGTGCTGGGCATCATCCGCGCGGAGAATCTGGAAGAAGCCATCGACATTCAGAACGACTCCGAATTCGGCCTGACCGGCGGCCTGCAATCCCTGGATGAACGGGAAATAGCCCTGTGGAAGAGCAAGGTGCAGGTGGGCAACGCCTACATCAACCGCGTCATTACCGGGGCCATTGTTCGCCGCCAGCCCTTCGGCGGCTGGAAGCACTCCTCCATGGGCCCCGGTTCCAAGGCGGGGGGACCCAACTACCTGACCCTGCTCGGGCGGTGGTCGGAAAAGGAACTTCCCCAGAAACTGCGGACTCCCGGCGAACGCATCGCCGGGCTGGTGGAAAAACTGTGTTCCGAACTGCCGGACTGCGCCAAGCGCATCCGCTCCGCCGCTGGTTCCCAGGCCAAGTGGTGGATGGAGGAATTCGGCGTGGAGCATGACCCCTCCCGCATTTACGGGGAAAATAACACGTTCCGCTATGTTCCCGTGAAGGGAATCCTGGTCCGGACGGAAGGCATGGCGGACGACGATGTAGCCATCCTGCTGCTGGGCGCCAAGCTTTGCGGCGTGGAACTGCACCTCAGCGTGGAGGAAGGGCGCCCGTGGATTCAGAAAATGAACGGTTATTACGCCTCCCTGGCCGTGGAAACGGAGCCGTCGCTCATTGACCGCCTGCCGGAAATAGCCGGCGGAGTACAATTCCTGCGCGCGAAGGGCATTTCAAACGCCCTGTTTGACGCAGCCCGCGCCCGGGAACTGGAAGTGCTGGACCGTCCCGTACTGGCCAACGGCCGTTTGGAACTGCTCGGATTCTTCCGGGAACAGGCCGTTTCCGAGACGGTGCACCGTTACGGCAACATCATTCCGCCGCCGGACAGCTTCAAAGGGGCCACGGCTTAAAAAATACCGGGCCTTTCCGCCGCTCCGGAAGATATTTTTCCGGGGCCGGCATATCCGCAGCATACCGTCTTGAAAATGAGGCAGGGAGCTGATGCTCCCCGCCTCATTTCCTAAGAGGTCCTTCTGGATGCCGTTCCGCGTGTCAGCGTTTCAGCGCCGGGCGGTAATGTCCGGTAATGGTGAAGGAAAACAGGCAGTCTTCCTCCTGCGTGCCGCTGCCGATGTTGTGGATGATCAGCGGCGTGCCTTGCTCCGTCTTTTTGTCGGAAACGATGCCGATGTGGGGTAGGCCCCCTGCGTCCAGATTCCACGTGACGAGGTCGCCGGGCAGGTAATCCGCCGCCGTCTTCGTGACGGGCACGGACCATCCCTTGCGGGTAAAGAAGGTGCGCAGGTTGGGCACCCGGCGGTGGTCGATGCTGCGGTCCGTGCCCTTCAGGCCCCACAGGTTCGGGTACCTGGAAAAATTGGCCCTCATGTCCTCGTGCACCGCTTTCTGGAGGTCCAGGCCGAATGCCCGCAGGGCGCGGATGACCACGTCCGTGCATACGCCCGTGTCCTTGGGAACATCCCCGTTGGGGTAGGGGATGACCTGGTAGGAACCGTCGTAGGAGGTGGTCACTCCTATCTGTTCGCGCGCCTTGGCGGCCAGCGCGGCGTTGTCCGCCATCAGGAACGCGGAACAGGAGAGGAACAGGAAAGAGAGAGCGGCGGCAAATTTCATAGGTCGTTGTTGAGAGAGTTGCAGAAGTGTGCGGAAGGTCAGACAAAGCTGGCAAAGCCGATGTCCGGCCTGCGCTGCAAGCCGTCGAAGCTCACCTTCTTCGTTTCGTTATGGGCGCGCTGGCGCGCCTCGGAAAGGGTTTCTCCCTGCGCCACCACGGCCAGCACGCGGCCGCCGTTGGTTTCATAGCAGTTCCTGTCTCCGTTCCACCGGGTGCCGGCATGATAGACGGAGGCGTTCGTTACGTCGTCCAGGCCGCTGATGGCATCTCCGGAATGGGATGATTCCGGATATCCTTTGGAAGCCAGAACGCAGCAAACGCTCCAGCCGTTCTTGAAGGAGATTTCTTCCGGCGTGAACTCCCCCCTGGCGCCATGCAGGCAGAAGGAGGCCAGATCGCCGGAAAGCAGGGGCATCACGGCCTGGCATTCCGGATCGCCGAAGCGGCAGTTGTACTCAATGACCTTGGGGCCATTTGGGGTCAGCATCAGGCCGAAGTACAGGAAGCCGCGGTAGGGAAGGCCGTCTTTCTTCAGTCCGGCTACGGTCGGGGCCACGATTTCCTTCTCAATGCGTTCCAGCATTTCAGGCTCTACCAGCCGGCGGGACGCCACGGCGCCCATGCCGCCCGTGTTGGGGCCGGCGTCGCCCTCCTTGAGGCGCTTGTAGTCCCGCGCCGGGCACAGGATCAGGTAATGGTCGTCCACCAGGGCGCCAAAGATAGAAACCTCCGGTCCGGTTAAAAACTCTTCCACCAGCAGGCGGCCTTCTCCAAAGCGCCTGTCCGTGAACACCTCTTTCAGGAAGGCATCCGCCTCCTCCCGGCACATGCACACGGCCACGCCCTTGCCTGCGGCCAGTCCGTCAAACTTCAGGACGGTGGGATAAACTCCGCCGATGAATTCCTGCGCCTCTTCCAGCGTGGCGGCCACGCGGGCCTGCCCGGTGGGAATCCGGTGGCGCAGCAGGAACTCCTTGGCGAATTCCTTGCTGGCTTCCAGCTGGGCGCTTTCCTTGACCGGCCCCCAGCATGGAATCCCGACCCTGGCGCAGGCGTTGGCCAGCCCTTCGTCCTTCACCAGGTAGCTTTCTTCCCCGGCTACGCACAGGTCCACCTTATTGGAAACCATCCAGTCGATCAGCGTAGGCAGATCCCTGGCGGGAATGGGCTCGGCCAGGCGGTTGATGGCGTCGCTGCCCGGGAAGCAATACATTTCCGGAGCGGACGGAGATTCCTTCAGTGCCTTGACCAGCGCGTGTTCACGCCCACCTTTTCCAATGACGGCAATTTTCATACGCACATGAGTATGCAGGCGCGGAGCGAATTTGCCAAGCTGAAATGAATGGAGAAACGGGCCGTTTGAGAGTATGTCCGCCAGGGGGCGCGGCTCTCCCGTTTGTGCGGTAATTTCATGAAAACAGCACGGGAAAAATCCCCGCCGTGTTTTTTTCGTGGTATTCCATGCATTTCCAATCTTGCCGGGCGGGACTCCTTCTGTTTTAATGACAGCGGTTTTTCCTCGCCGTCTGAGGGAGGCCGGAAAAAGGGAAATGATGAATGCCGCATTCCACATCAGTCATGCTGGGATACGCCGGATGGCGGGAGCCTGCCTGCCGCTTTTTCTCGTGTTCCTGGCGGTTTGCGGAGGAATGCGGGCGGCCGGGGCCCCCTGGGAGGTGCGCGGGTATGATGTGGAAATGAGGGTTTCCCGGAATGCGGGCGTTTCCGTAACGGAGCGCATCTCCGTCTTCTTCAGCGAATACAGCCACGGCCTGTACCGCACCATCCCCACGGCCCTGCGCATGAAGCGCATCGTCAACGGACGGGAAAAGGAATACCTGTACCGCCTCCGGGTGGACGACGTCAGGGTGCAGGGAAGCGGCTTCTCCTGCCAAAGACAGCAGGATGAGGGCAGAAGCCTTCTGATACGGGCGGGAACCCCGGACCGGTTGCAGAAGGGCGATGCCGAATATGTGCTTTCCTACACGGTGCAAATGCCCGATGACCTGGTGAAGGAATACGACGAATTCTACTACAATATCATCGGCACGGACTGGGAAGTCCCTTTGAACGGCGTGCGCTTTTCCATTGCCTTTGACAAGCTCGCTGACTTGTCCGGCTTCCGGATGTACCGGGGAACCTATGGAAGCAGGGATGAACGTGGAATGGACTATGAAATCTCCGGCAATGCCGTTCGCGGAACGGTGGACGGCAGGCTGGGAGCGCATGAGGGGTTAACGGCTTATGTTCGTCTGCCGGAAGGGTATTTTGAAGGCGCTCCCAAGCCCCCTTCCTTCCTGATTTCCGTCTTTGCCGCCGTGTGTGTCGGTCTGGCCGCCGGGGCTGTCTGCCTGATGTTCCGGACCTTCCGGACCGGAAGAAATCACAAAAGGGAAACGGGGAATCCCTTTCCTGTTCCTCCGGAACTGGACAGTGCCTCCCTGGCGTTTGCACGGGGCGGCGTTCCGCGCAACAGACTGCTTCTTTCCCTGGTTCTCTGGCTGGTCTCCAAGGGCTGCATGAAGGTGAAGGAAGAGGATGGGACCGTTTCCGTGCGCCTGATGAAGGGTGCGCATCATCTGCCGCCGCATGCGCGCACGTTCCTGCACGGCCTGTTCGCATCCGGCAAGGGAAACTGGGTGCCCCTGGGACTCTTCCGGTCCGGTTTTTCCCGCGTTCTGGAGAAATCCTTTCAACAGCTTGAGGACGGATTCCGGGGAGAACGCAGGCTTGGGAACGGACTGGGCGGCCGCATGGCACTAATGGCTTTTGCCATTTCCCTGGCGGCCTCCGCCGCCATCAGCCTGGCGGGCTGGCATCATTCCTTCATGGTCCATTTTGGCGCCGTCGTGGGCGGCACAATCGTGCTGGGCTTTTTGGGGATGGGAATGATTTATACATCCGGCAGGCAATCGGGGAGGGGGCTGTGGATCAGGGTTGTCCTTCCTGTTCTCTGCATGGCCGGGCTGCTGTTCGGCGTGGCGGCAGCCTTCCGCCTTCTGGCCGATGCGGTGATGGTGAACTTCTATTATGATGCGTGGCTGTGGGTTTGCCTGGGGTCCGTTTGCACCGCGTTTCTGGCCCTGGCGCTTGCCCGTAAGGAATCCGCCTACAAAAGAAAAACGGCGGCGGAGGCCGCGGAACTGCTGGCCTTCATGAAAAACGCGGAACCGGACCGGCTCCGGCGGCTGTCGGAGACAAACCCCGGCTATTTCTGGTCCCTGCTTCCGTATGCGTACGCATGGGGCGTGGATGACAAGTGGATTCAGAAATTCAAGACTTTGGAAATACCTGTCCCGGAATGGTATCAGGGCGGGATGAACGCTGAAAATCCGGTGTTTTACGCTGTTGCGTGGAGCCTGTCCTGCCATTTGAACATGTTCCTTCTGTCCTTGCCCTCGGGACCGGGAAATGGCATGTCCCCCTGGGATGCCGGCTCTTCATCCTCCTTTTCCGGCAGGGGAGGGGTCTCCGGAGGCGGAGGATTCAGCGGAGG
>PPYF01027849.1_pt1 | contig 17347 bp, 13 predicted proteins | sample 1559871 | NCBI WGS metagenome assembly PPYF01 (sample SAMN08240021, study PRJNA423297) | Human gut metagenome, whole genome shotgun sequencing project.
GCTTTACACCGGCCTTCAAGAGCAATTCTATCGCTCCATACAGTTGTGCGGGCGCGCCAGCTTCAACAAGGCGTATGCTGAAAAAATTAGGAGTGAGCTTGTCGAATCGGCACATCACCCTTTGGCCTTCGCCAAGGTATGCTTTCGAATCGTAAAGACGGTAACGTATGCCATATTTATCTTCCAGAGTGTAAAATGTTCCATCCTTTTCAGGACGTCCTATTACTTTAAACTCATATCCATTCTGAGCGGAGTAACTGTTCTGCAAATGACCATAAAAACGATTTACATAATCCGGCACAAAATGGGATAAAACCGGTGCTCCGCCATATATTGCCTTTATACGGCACCTCAATCTGTCGGGCAATGGTTCTCTTTGCTGAAAGCGCATCTTTGGCAGGTGCACTTCGCCCACATCCGGCACCATCAATCGTAAAACATCCTCATCTTCACCATATAGGTGGTTAACTTCAAATTCGTATGTACGACCTATTTCATATCTCATTTGTCAATAGTTTCTCATTAGGGTTAGGAACTGCAATATGCGGTTCGTGAATAAATAACAGAGGCTTTTTCGACGCCTTTCTTATAGTTTTAAGCCACAAAAATACAAAAATATTCCGATATTTACCATATATAAAAAAGAGAGGCAACAAAAGAAATCAACATTTGGATTGTATTTATGGACATTTCATAAATTTAAGAGACTTTAATTTATGTATTTTTTACGTTTTATGACATAATTTATCTAAATTGGAACTTTGTTTTAACCTTCCTCTTCCATGCCGGCACATCTTGTCATTCTTTTTTGCTTCATATCTTTGCTCAGTTTCAAATATAATTGCTATCTTTGCAGTGAAAAGCACCACGGTGCCCTTGTGGGTGCCGTGTAATGACGCAAATCAATACTCACATTCTATCATTTTTCAATCTATCCCTGAAACTTATGTCGGATAATTCAGAAAAACTCTTTGACATGTTCCCCCCGGTGTCTACCGAAGAGTGGAAAGCTAAGGTGGTCGCCGACCTGAAGGGCGCCGACTTCGACCGCAAGCTGGTGTGGAAGACCAATGAGGGCTTCAATGTTCAGCCTATGTATCGTGCCGAAGACATTGCTTCGTTCAAGACCACAGACTCGCTGCCCGGCGAATATCCTTACGTTCGTGGCATCAGCAAGCATAACGACTGGCTCACCCGTCAGGACATCGTGGCTCCAACTGTAGCCGAAGCTAATGCCATCGCTCTTGACGTACTCACAAAGGGTGTTACTTCATTGGGCTTCAAGGTGTCTGACGCAGCAGATGTTGCAGCTCTGCTCGAAGGTGTCGACCTCGCTAAAGTTGAAATCAATCTCGATTGCTGCCCCCGCAAGGCCCTTGCAGTAGCCCAGGCACTCGTAGCTTGTGTTAAGGCAGCTGGCGCCGAAAAGCATTTCCATGGCTCCGTTGGCTTCAACCCCTGCCGTCCGGCTCTCCGTCACGGCAAGCCGTTTGACAAAAACGAAGCTATCGCTACAGCTCTTGCTCTTATCGAAACCGTAAAAGAAATCCCTGGTCTCAAGGTTATTTCAGTAGACAGCGTAGTTCTGTCTAACGCCGGTGCTTATATATATCAGGAACTTGGCTTTGCACTCGCCTGGGGTGCTGATTGGCTCACACTGCTCACTGACCGTGGCGTGGCTGTGGATGAAGTTGCCCACAGAATCAAATTCAATATGGGCGTAAGTTCAAACTTCTTCATGGAACTTGCCAAATTCCGTGCCGCCCGCATGCTTTGGGCACAGATTGTCAAGCAATATAAACCCGAACACGAAGACAACTGCAAGATGCACGTTCACGCATCTACATCGCGTTTCAACCAGACCATCTACGACGCTCACGTCAACCTGCTCCGTTCGCAGACTGAAACAATGAGTGCAGCTCTCGCAGGCGTTGAATCTATAACAACTACTCCTTTCGACCTTCCCTACAAGGAACCTGACGCTTTCTCAGAACGTATTGCCCGCAACCAGCAATACCTGCTTAAAGAAGAAAGCCATCTTGACAAGGTTATCGACCCTGCAGGCGGTTCATATTATGTAGAGACCCTTACCGTATCCCTTGCAACCGAAGCCTGGAAGCTCTTCCTCGAATGCGAAAAGGAAGGCGGATTCATGACCATGGTTGCAGAAGGCAAGGTTCAGGAAGCCGTAAACGCTTCTTGCGAAAAGCGTCATGCCGACGTTGCCCGTCGCAAAGAAATCCTGCTCGGTACCAACCAGTATCCTAACATCAACGAAACAGCTGCTTCAAAAATTGAAACCGGTGCATCATGCCACTGCGGATGCAAAGGTGCCGAAGACGAAAAGGCTGATAAAGGCAAGGCACTCTGCGGCAAACGCGCTGCAAGCGATTTCGAAGCTCTTCGTCTCGCTACAGAAGCCGCTCCCAAGCGTCCCAAGGTATTTATGCTCACCATTGGCAACCTTGCAATGCGTCTCGCCCGCGCCCAATTCTCAACCAACTTCTTTGGCTGTGCCGGATATGAGATTATCGACAATCTCGGATTCGAGACAGTTGAAGACGGCATAAAGGCTGCTATGGACAAGCAGGCCGACGTAGTAGTGCTCTGCTCAAGCGATGATGAATACGCAACTCTCGCTCCCGAAGCATTCAAGCTTCTTGATGGCCGCGCCGAGTTCGTAGTTGCGGGCAACCCCGCTTGCACCGAAGAACTTCAGGCCGCAGGCATCAAGGACTTCGTTCACGTTCGTTGCAATGTCCTCGAAACACTCCGTGATTTCAATAACCGTCTTCTCAATAAATAATCTATCAGCTACAAGAAAATGAGACCCGATTTTTCTACCATAGACATCACAAAAGACGCTTTCGGCGCTCAGCACAAAGCAGTAGCTGACAACCCCGCCGAAGACTGGCTCACTCCCGAGCTTATTCCCGTTAAGCCCATTTACACCAAGGACGACCTTCAGGGACTCGAACACCTCAACTATGTTTCAGGTATTCCTCCTTTCCTCCGTGGCCCGTACAGCGCCATGTACCCCCTGCGTCCCTGGACTATCCGCCAATATGCAGGTTTCTCCACCGCAGCAGAATCGAATGCTTTCTACCGCCGCAACCTCGCAGCAGGTCAGAAAGGCCTTTCCGTGGCCTTTGACCTTGCCACACACCGCGGCTATGACGCCGACCATCCCCGTGTAGTAGGTGACGTAGGTAAAGCAGGTGTATCTATCTGCTCTATCGAAGACATGAAGGTGCTTTTCGACGGTATACCTTTGAACAAAATGTCAGTGTCGATGACCATGAACGGCGCAGTGCTTCCCGTACTCGCATTCTACATCAACGCAGGACTCGAACAGGGCGCCAAGCTCGAAGAAATGGCCGGTACCATTCAGAACGACATCCTTAAGGAATTCATGGTGCGTAACACCTATATCTATCCGCCGGAATTCTCAATGCGTATTATCGCCGATATTTTCGAGTACACCTCGCAGAATATGCCTAAATTCAACTCAATTTCAATTTCCGGTTACCACATGCAGGAAGCCGGTGCAACCTGCGACATTGAGTTGGCTTACACACTTGCCGACGGTCTTGAATATCTCCGCGCCGGTGTAAACGCAGGCATGGATATCGACGCATTCGCGCCCCGTCTGTCATTCTTCTGGGCTATCGGCATGAACTACTTCATGGAAGTAGCCAAGATGCGTGCAGCACGTATGCTCTGGGCTAAGATTGTAAAACAGTTCAACCCCAAGAATCCGAAATCACTCGCACTGCGTACACACTCTCAGACTTCAGGCTGGAGTCTTACCGAACAGGACCCCTTCAACAATGTAGGCCGTACCTGTATCGAAGCTATGGCTGCCGCTCTCGGTCACACACAGAGTCTTCACACCAACGCCCTCGACGAGGCTATCGCACTTCCCACCGACTTCTCTGCCCGTATCGCGCGTAACACCCAAATCTACATCCAGGAAGAGACCATGGTCACAAAGCAGGTCGACCCCTGGGCCGGTTCTTACTATGTAGAGGCTCTCACCAACGAGATCGCTCACCGTGCATGGGAACACATTCAGGAAATCGAAAAGCTCGGCGGTATGGCCAAGGCTATCGAAACCGGTCTTCCCAAACTCCGTATCGAAGAAGCCGCAGCCCGCACCCAGGCCCGTATCGATTCAGGCCGTCAGACCATCGTTGGTATCAACAAGTATCGTCTTGACCACGAAGACCCCATCGATATCCTCGAGATTGACAACACACAGGTACGCACCGAGCAGTGCGAGCGTCTCGAAGACCTCCGCGCTCACCGCGACGAAGCCAAGGTCAAGGAAGCACTCAATGCCATCACCGAATGCGTCCGCACCAAGGAAGGCAACCTTCTCGACCTTGCCGTAAAGGCTGCCGGTCTTCGTGCGACCCTCGGCGAAATATCAGATGCCTGCGAAGAAGTTGTAGGCCGTTATAAAGCAGTAATCAGAACTATTTCAGGCGTGTATTCAGCAGAAACTAAAAAAGACCCCGACTTTGTCCGCGCACAACAGATGTGTGAGGAATTCGCAAAACGCGAAGGTCGCCAACCCCGTATAATGATTGCCAAGATGGGCCAGGACGGTCACGACCGCGGTGCCAAGGTTGTAGCTACCGGCTATGCCGACTGTGGCTTCGACGTTGACATGGGACCCTTGTTCCAGACCCCTGCCGAAGCCGCCCGTCAGGCTGTGGAAAATGACGTACACATCCTCGGTGTAAGCTCACTCGCTGCAGGTCACAAAACCCTCATTCCCCAAGTAATCGAAGAACTCAAGAAACTTGGCCGTGAAGACATCATGGTAACTGCCGGCGGTGTAATCCCCGCTCAAGACTATGACTTCCTCTATAAGGCAGGCGTGGCAGCTATCTTCGGTCCCGGTACAAGAATTCCCGATTCTGCAATCAAGATGCTCGAAATCCTCAATCAGGACCTCAAGTAATCAGAAATAAATCATTCAGCTCCCCGGCTTGCATACCCTTGCCGGGGAGTTTTTCATATACTGTCAAATATGCCTCAAGCCAAATTCTTAGAACAAATAGCCGACTACTACACTACCCCTGGACGTGTAGGAATGCTTGCCGACATCACATTCATATTCCCCAACAAGCGTTCGGCACTGTTCCTGAAACGATATATACAGCAGCGCGTAAACAGCCGATTCACCCTGATGCCCCGATTCACCACATTCGGACGTTTTGCCTCACGCACTGTGCGAGTGGCCGAAGCATCGCGATATGAATTGCTGTTCATGCTTTACCGTTCATATCGTCAGGCATTGATGGAGCAGCATCCCGAAGGACTTGAGCAGGTTCGCGATTTCGATAAATTCATATTTTGGGGAGATATGATTCTGAACGATTTCGACGAGATTGACAAGGCACTCGCCGACCCTGCGCAACTCTATAAAAATCTTGAGGCTTTCAAAGAAATTACCTCCGACTATCTCACCCAAGAACAAAAAGACATCATCCGACGTATCTGGGGCGAGACTAATCTAACAGGACACATACAGACATTCTGGCTCCATACACAGAGAGACAATCCATCAGAATTGACTCGAAAATTCATAAGCCTCTGGCAAATATTGGGAAGGATTTATGATATATTTCAAGAAAGACTTCATAAGGCTAATCTCACTACCCCCGGTAAGCAACTGAAGCAGGCTCTTGTAAAGCTGAAAGATACAGACAACGAGCAATTGAGACGGCGCAGATATGTATTCGTAGGACTTAGCGATGTATCTAATGCCGAAATTGCCATTATGGACAGGCTCAACGACCTTGGTGTCGCCGACTTTTTTTGGGACCTTGAATCTCCCCTCTTCAGGACCCCTGCCGGAACATACAATACCGAAAACCGAGCCATACGCTTTATTTCACGTCTTAAAGAATTGTTCCCTATGCCGAAGGATTTCTACCTGGAACCCGTTGTCTCTCCGGGACGCATTGATGTCATAGGAATACCATCGGCCATGGCACAAGGCAAATATGCCGGGGAAACCATACGCAAGATGCTACTCGAAGGCAAGCTCGATGCAGCCGGAGCCATAAACACTGCTATAGTAGTGCCTGACACTTCGCAGCTGATGCACCTTATGCTTGGCCTTCCCGATAATCTTCCCGGCGTCAATGTGACAATGGGACTCCCGTATTCCTCTACGAATTTCGCTACGCTCTTCCGCTCCATCATCTCCATGCAGCGTCGCATGAGAAAGAATCGTGGCGACAGACATACATTCTTTTATCAGGATGTTCTTCAAGTACTCGTGCATCCTCATTTACAGGTGATAGATCCACACCACATAAATTCGGTAAGACAATTCATTTACGACCAACGGCAATTCAACATTGATGCCACCCAGCTTGCAGCCGAATTTCCCGAACTCGCCACCATCTTCCGTCCGGTAGGTGACACCGACAATCTCAAAGAATCTTACCAATACATCGTTGACCTTCTTGACGATATTGGCACCGCCCTCCGTAAGCATCTGCCTCAACAAAAGGTGGAGAATTCTTTCGAGCTTGATATTCTGAAATATTTCAAGGAGCAAGTAGCCGAACTTCATCGCCTTATAGAAAAATACGATATCGATATGCGTGGCTCTACATTCATGACCATCTTCGAACGTATCCTGCAATCCAAAACCATCAATGTTGAGGGAACACCGCTGCAGGGACTTCAGGTGATGGGTGTTCTGGAAACACGCGCGCTTGACTTTGACAATATCATTTTCATGGATATGAACGAGCGTACCTTTCCACGACGCGATTATGTGAAAACCATGATTCCCAACAATCTGCGTCGCGGTTATGGACTACCGCCCATTGAGCAGAACGAAAGCTTTTATTCCTATTATTTCTTAAGGGCTATTAGCCGTTCATCGCATGTCACACTTCTTTATGACACACGCCCACCGGGTCAGGGAGCAGGGGAATTGTCGCGCTATGTATCGCAGCTGCTTTATCTCTTCAACAGCGATAATATACGTCATCTACAGATTGAACTTAACGGCAAACAGCCTGCAACTAATGAAATCAAGGTTTCAAAAACGCCGGGAGTACTAAAACAACTTGATGAGTTCAAACGTGAAGGCGGTAAAAATATCTCTGCATCTGCGTTAAAGACTTATCTGAAATGCCCGCTGCAATTCTATCTGCAATTTGTAGTTGGACTGCGCGAATCCGATGACCCGACAGAATACATGGACGAAGCCGAGATTGGTACAATATTCCACAACACGGTCGAGCGCCTATACCGTCCTTATCGAGGAAAGCTTATCACTGAGGCCGTCATTGACGAGATGCTCAGTGAGGAAAATTTCAATCATATTCTCATCGAAGAGATAGCCAAGACCAAAAACATGGCACCGGAACATTCGACAATTGACGATTTCAATCTTGAGGCACGTATGCTCAAGGGCAAACTCTCACTGCTGATTCGTCAGATGTTCGAACGTGAGAAGATTGATTACTGCCAAAAGCAAAACGGCTTTATCTATATTGACGGAGAGAAGGAAATAGTGAGCAAATGGAAAGTCTGCGACGGCCTTGAAATAAACTTCAAGATGCTCATTGACCGTATTGACCAGATAGATGGAAACACATTGCGCTTTATTGACTATAAGACAGGAAAAGACGACCCGTCTATAGGAAAGCAAATGTCCAACCTGTTCACATCAAATCATACAAAACACGCTGTTTTTCAGCTTTTGGTCTATGCTGAAGCATATCATGACCTTGTAGATGCAAACGTCGACATCCGCCCGGCTCTTCACATAGTCAAGAAAATATTGGCTAATGACGAAATCGCTCCTATTTCATTTAATGGAAAAGCATTACATGATTTTGTCACCACATCAAAAATGTTCCGTCCTATGCTTAATGAGCTGCTTGAACACATTTTTGATAGTGAAACACCTTTTTCACAATGCGAAGACACAGACTCATGCCGCATGTGCCCTTTCCTAAGCCTATGCGGACGCAATCTGCCTCCTGAACATAACAGATAACTATGGCCGGACTTTATATACATATTCCCTATTGTCGTTCAAAATGTATTTATTGCGACTTCTATTCCCATACCGGATTATCGGAAATGGGAAAGACCGTCGACGGGCTTATACGAGAATACAAATATCGACGCAAAGAAATTGAAGAACCTTTCACCACAATATATATCGGTGGCGGAACCCCATCAGTGCTTCCGCTTGACTTGCTTGAACGTCTTGTGAAAGAATTGGACAAAAACGATGTTACGGAATTCACAATTGAAGCCAATCCGGACAATATTAATCCCGAGATTGTCAGCGGATGGATGGCTATGGGAATTAATCGCGTAAGCCTTGGAGTCCAAACACTCAACGACCGGATTCTGAAGTCTATTGGGAGACGACATACATCCAAACAAGCCATAGATGCAATCTATATTATTAATGACTGCGGAATAACCAACATATCAGCCGATTTGATTTATGGCTTGCCCGGAATTGATGAAAAGGACTGGAAACACGACCTTGCCACCCTACTCTCTACTCCAATAAAGCATCTCTCCGCTTACTGCCTGACCTACAATGAGGGTACAATGCTATATAAGATGTGGCAACAAGGACGTGTAAGACCTGCGGATGATGAGGAAATAGAGAATCGTTTCAATATCCTGCGACAATTGACAGCAGAGGCAGGTTACGAGCATTATGAAATATCCAATTTCGCACTACCGGGGTTTCGGTCACGGCACAATTCCTCTTATTGGATTCCTGACAGTAAGTGGCTCGGCATAGGGCCTTCGGCACACTCATTCGACGGTTCCGTAAGACGTATTGATATTCCCGATACCAAGACTTGGCACGACAAGTTGCCATTCCCGTGCGAAACCGACCCTGAGGACGTACTTGATATGGTGAACGACTATATTGTAACAGGATTACGAACCCTCGACGGGCTTGAACTTGAACGCATTCCAGCAAATTATCGCTCCATGGTGCTCGAAAATGCCTCAAAATTTATAAATGATGGCTCTATAATTCTCAAAAGCGGACGAATGAGCATCAATCCAGAGAAATGGCTCATAAGCGATTCATACATTCGCGAGCTGATAATTGTTGAATAAAAGTGAGTTAAAGGCTTTGCCGAGTCAAAAAAAATTAGTAACTTTGCACTCGGTTTTGGAAATTAATCCATAACCTATTGAAATTAATTATATTACCAACTCATTCTAACAATGAAGTACGAAACCGTTTTCATTTTAACTCCCGTTTTGTCTGATGTTCAGATGAAGGAAGCGGTAGAAAAGTTCAGCAAGGTTCTCACCGACAACGGTGCAACCATCGTGAACACCGAAGAATGGGGCATGCGCAAGCTCGCTTATCCCATCCAGAAGAAGTCAACCGGCTTCTATAACCTCGTAGAGTTTGAAGGTGAACCCACCCTCGTTAAGAAACTCGAAACAGCTTTCCGTCGCGACGAGCGCGTTCTTCGCTTCCTCGTTTTCCGTCAGGACAAGTATGCAGCCGAATACGCCGCAAAGCGTCGTAGCCTTAAGGCCGCCAAAGCAACAGAAGCAACCCAACCCGTAGAAGCAAAGGAGGACTAAACAATGGCACAGCAATCAGAAATCCGCTATCTCACTCCCATGTCGGTTGACGTGAAGAAGAAAAAATACTGTCGTTTCAAACGCGCAGGCATCAAATACGTTGATTACAAGGATGCTGAATTCCTCAAGAAGTTCCTCAACGAACAGGGTAAGATTCTTCCCCGTCGTATCACCGGTACTTCACTTAAGTTCCAGCGTCGTGTAGCACAGGCCGTTAAGCGTGCCCGTCACCTCGCCCTGCTGCCCTACGTAACTGACCTCATGAAATAAACCTTTAACCAGGACCCATTATGAAAATTATTCTTAAAGAAGACGTTCGCGGCCTTGGATACAAGGACGACGTTGTAGAAGTAAAAGACGGTTATGGCCGCAACTACCTCATTCCCCAGGGAAAGGCAATTGTAGCTACCAACTCAACCCTTAAGGTTCTTGCTGAAAACCAGCGTCAGCGTGCACACAAGATTGCACAGCTCAAGGCCGATGCCGAAGCTGCTGCAGCCGCTCTTGAAGGCGTAGCTCTGACAATCGGTGCCAAGACTTCAGCTACCGGAACCATCTTCGGCTCTGTTAATGCTATTCAGATTGCTGAAGCTCTTGAAAAGCTCGGCCACAATGTTGACCGTAAGCTTATCACCGTTAAGGAAACCATCAAGGAAGTGGGCAAATACAGCGCAACTATCCAGTTCCACAAGGAAGTTGCTGTTGAAATTCCCTTCGAAGTGGTTGCTGAATAAGCACATCCCAAATTCACTAATAATACCCCTCCATAAGACCTCCGTCGCGATGACGGGGGTCTTGTTTTATTTTCTGCTTCGGTTAAGCCAGAACGATGCAATGGCCGCTATTATTATCAGGAGGAATATCCATAGAATCCAGAATGGCACCTGAGGCAACAGCAAACATATAACCAGAACTAAGAAACAGATGACTGTATACTTGAATAATCTCATATCAGCTGACGCAGTTGTCGGTTTCTTCATGAAAAACCATATTGTATAACCGACAAGACAAGCTCCCAAAATACTCAGAAGAATAGAAATGGCTGCTGAAAACTTAAGAATCATCCCCAAGATTACCAAAGTGAAAACAAGGATGAGGATAATATTCAGCCCTATGCTGTAAAAGAATCTTTTTATAAGAGAATTATTCATTTTAAATACTGTTAGATAATAAAAAAGCCTTCATAACACGTTTGTGAAATGAAGGCTTTATAAGGGCCACACCAAAGGATGCGATGAAACTCCGATAAGACAGGATTTGAGTTCTCGCCGTCCTTTGTAATCCTCCGGCATAAAGCATCCGGAATCAATCCGGATTGAGGCCCGCCATTGGGCGACTAAGAGTGTCTCGGTATTTCATAATAATTTGAAGAGTTTCCCAATCAACTTTGATGCGGCAATGCGTTCAATGTTCTTTTCAAGTCCCGGTTTTGAGACTTTGTTTATATAACGCAAAGTTAAGCATGATAGTTCGATTTTGCAAGAGTCCCGACAAATTTTTTCACTAAAAGTTGATAATTTTTTTTAGTAAAAAACACATTATTTTTTTTGCATAATAATCAAAAAAGCTTAACTTTGTGTTTGATAATGATGCTAAAAAGCATAATCCTAATTAAGTGAGTAATTGTCAGACAATTATATGATAAAGTCCGCTATCGAAAAGGTTATCAACGAAGATATGGCCGAAATCTGGTCTATTCTCAACGGAGAAGAGAAACGTCTTATTGTTGAGAATTTCAATATACAGAATTTCAAAAAAAACCAGTTTATCTATGCCGAGGGAGATGAGCCCGAATTTCTGTGGTGTCTTCTTAAAGGCAAAGTCAAGAAATTTAAAGAAGGAGTCGGAGGACGTGTTCAGATATTAAGACTCATTCGACCGGTTCAATATTTTGGCTATCGAGCTTATTTTGCTCAGGAACCATACGTATCGAGTGCGGCCGCTTTCGAACCGTCAACATTAGGCGCCATACCCATGACTCTCGTCAGAAGCATGATTGACAAGAATAAAGAATTGGCATGGTTCTTCATTCGTGAATTATCACGCAACCTTGGCGGCTCGGATACAAGAATTGTAAACCTGACACAGAAACACATACGCGGACGTCTCGCAGAAGCACTAATGGTTTTGAGAGAGAACTATGGATATGAAGAAGACGAATCCACACTCAAGATTTATATGTCAAGAGAAGACCTTGCCAATCTGTCTAATATGACTACCGCAAACGCCATAAGAACCCTTTCTACCTTTGTCGATGAAAAACTCATTACGGTTGACGGACGCCGTATCAGAATAATCAACGAATCACAACTGCGTAAAATCAGCAAATTCGGCTAATCGGGAATAATACGTTTAATTTTTAAGCCGGAAGCGGTTCGAGGCAATCGGCCAACCGATATAATCCTCTTAGGCATTGTTTTCCTGTCGGGAAGCAATGCCTTTAATTTATCCAATAAACCTTCGGGTGCATTTTCAACAACCATAACGAGTCTTTGTCCCCATTTATCGTCAGGCTCCCCCACAAGATAGAACGGAGGAATGTCCGGTATCAGCTTCTGAATTTCCTTTTCGAATATTTCCGGATGAATCTTAACTCCACCTGAATTTACAACGTTATCATATCTGCCAAGCCATTCAAACCTATCCGTACCCTCCAGGCGTACAATATCATTAGTAGTCAACTGCCCCCATGTATATTTCTCTGACTTTATTATAAGACAACCTCGCGAATCAGAACCAAATCTTACTCCGGGCATCGCATGAAAGACGGAGCTGTCTCCAATTTTTCGCAATGCTACATGGCTGCACGTCTCGGTCATTCCATATCCGAGCCACGCATTAAATCCACATCTTACAAGTTCATTTGCCATAGAATCGGATAGTGGTGCTCCGCCCACAAGGAGATTCCTTATCAATGATGGTGCCTTCGGATTTTTAATTAACTCCGGAAGCTGCGATGGAACTACAGGCAGCAAATCTATTCTGAAAGAAACATCCACTCTGTTCGACACCGGCAACTCAATCAAGTTACAACCCGCAAGGTCGGCTCTTACAGCCATCATTTTCCCTGCTATATAATCAAGCGAAAGAGGGAGCGCCAGTACTGAATCTTTGTCTATTCCGAAAAAAGCGTTCGTAGCCAAAGCCGATACTTTCATATCGCTTTTGGGCAGACGAATTTCTTTTGGAGTTCCTGTAGAGCCGCTTGTATGCGCCACTACATATTCATCATCCGAATGCCACTCTTCTAAAAATTCGCTTAGTGTCGCCATTGCAGTTCGGGCATGATTCTTTTGATACCGGGATTATAAAACAGCTTGTCGCCTCGCAACTCAAGTGGAGATTTTACATTATTGTAATAGAGTTGCCCTGTTCCAAGCCCTTGAGGCAATTCAAATGACGCTGAACCGTTGCGGCGTACAAGCCAACGTGCGATTGCTTCAAGCCCCACGTTAGATTCCAAGGCCGAAGTCGCCCACCATCCTATACCGAGTTTTTCCGCCTCGTCAATCCAGCAATCAGCACCGCTAAAACCACCGCATAATGATGGTTTAAGAATTATATACGACGGTCTTAGTGTTTCGAGAGTCGTTTTTACATCAATCGCGTTGCTGACCCCTATCAGCTCTTCGTCGAGTGCAATTGGTATGGGTGACTCATGGCAAATTCTTGCCATCGCCTCCCATTGCTTAGGCTTTATGGGCTGCTCTATTGAGTGAATATTATATCCGCTCAATCTTTCAAGCCTCTTCATTGCGTCGTCGGGTGTGAAACTACCGTTGGCATCAAGACGAAGCTCAAGGTCTTTGTCAGAGAAACGGCTTCTGATATATTTAAGCAATTCAACTTCATCATCAAAGTTTATACCTCCTATTTTCAGTTTGAGTATATGGAATCCGTCGGCAAGCTTCTCATCAATTCTTTGCTTCATCGTGTTGCGGTCGCCCATCCAAATCAAACCGTTTATAGGGATTCCGCTCTCCCCACGAGTAAAGTCATTGTCTTCTACCGGCATCATGTCAGTCAATGCGCTCTCATAACCAAAGCGTACCGAAGAATTCATTGACAATGGATTTTGAGACAGGCAAGCTTCGGACAACTCTTGCACGTACCTCGGAGAGTCTTCTGCACTCAGACCTCTGAACAAGGCACACTCCCCTATTCCTTGGCATCCACTCCCCTCATCTGTCAGACGGATGAAATACGTTTCCTTCTCGCGCATCGAATCTCTTGATGTACGAGCAAGGAAACGGAAATCAAGTGTATAGGGCGACCACTCGGCTTTCATCTTATCCAGGGAATTGTGGGAATTGGTCGAAATCAGGGTCACGCTTTTCGAGGAATGCGTTCTTGCCTTCCTGTGCTTCGTCCATAAGATAGTACATCAGCGTGGCATCCCCGGCAAACTCCATAAGACCATGCTGGCCGTTAAGCTCGGCATTCAATGCTCTCTTAATCATTCTTATTGCAAACGGACTGCGCTTCATGATGGTCTCACACCATTCCACTACCTCGTCTTCAAGCCTGTCAAAAGGCACGACCTTGTTAATCATGCCCATTTCAAGAGCCTCTGCAGCTGTATACTGACGACATAGATACCATATCTCACGAGCCTTCTTCTGACCTACGCACCTTGCGAGATAAGAAGAACCGAAGCCGGCATCAAAACTGCCAACTTTAGGCCCTGTCTGTCCGAATCGTGCATTCTCAGAAGCAATAGTAAGGTCGCATATAACCTGGAGTACATTACCTCCTCCTATGGCATAACCATTTACCATAGCGATAACAGGTTTGGTTATGCTCTGAATGGCTTTATGCAAGTCAAGCACATTAAGCCGAGGGACATCATTCTCGTCTCTATAGCCTCCACGGCTCTTATAGTTCTGGTCACCGCCGGAACAGAAAGCCTTGTCACCCGCTCCGGTAAGTACGATAACGCGTACTTCTTTATGGTCGCGACAGTAAGCCATAGCATCCAGCATCTGGGCATTTGTCTGCGGACGGAAAGCATTGTAAACCTCCGGACGGTTAATAGTGATTCGTGCGATTCCGTTATAGAAATCGAAAAGTATATCAGAATATTCTTTTATAGTTGTCCAATTACGTTGTGACATATTTTTGTATATTTAGGATTCAAAGAATTTTCTTAATCTCTTAGCGGAGAAGTCTCCGTCAGTGATGATTTCAAGAATTGACGGGCTGCTATTGTCTGCGAACAATTCATCCAATGATTCATTAAGCTCATCCTCATCGGCTGCTTTAAGATATTTAAAACCGAATGCTGACGAAATATCTGCAAGCGGAAGCCGCACATCAGCCACAAAATCGCGTTGTAATTCATCAAGATTTCGGGTTGAACGGATAAAACGGAATATACCTCCGCCGCCATTATTCAAAACAATGATTTTGAAATCAGACGGTATGAAAGAACAAGCAAGTGCCCCGAGGTCGTATTGCATGCTCATATCGCCGGTAATAAGCACTGTAGGCTGCTTGTTGACAAGGGCCGCCCCAATGGCTGTTGACGTACATCCGTCAATGCCGCTGACACCTCGGTTGCAATCAATTCTTGCGAGTCTTGAATAATCAAACAGTTGTGCATATCTCACAGCCGTGCCGTTGCTGAGCTGAAGGCAATACGATTCAGGGAGACGTTTCATTACTGTAAACATGGCTTTAAAATCACACCATCTGCTTTCGTCAGCCCATTTTTCAGAAGCTAACAAAGCTGAAGAGGCTGCTGTTTTCCATAGTTTCTTATAATCTGTTTCGAAACCTGTATCAGACATTGGAAGAATGTCTTTTATAAGAGTCAAAGCTTTTATCGGAGACATATGAATGCGCAACGAAAGTTTTCTGAAACAATCTACTGAGTGATTGTTCAACCCCATACTCCAATGCTTCAATTCCGGAAGAGAACGAAGCCAGGTCTTGACCATTCTCGAAGTAAGTGAGCCGCCTATGGTAATAACAATGTCAGGAGAATATCTTTCATCCAAATCCTTTCCTACATAACGCAGGGTTGCATCAATGTTTGGGATAAACAATCCTTTGCCATGCAAATTGCTCTGAGCCTCATGCATCACCACTATGTTCGGTCGGTGTGCAAGTTCTTTGAGTACCTCATCAAGTCCTGACGGAATCATAAATCCGGCAAGAATCAATACCTTTACAGTGGGCAACAGACTGTCGCATATGTCAGCAAGAAAAGAATCTTTTTCAGCTGTAACTGAATTTGGAACAATCTGAACACATCGTGTAGCTGCGCCGAATTCATCATACTCATCATACTCGGCCGTTTCTCCAAGCGGGTCTGCCAAGCGCACATTAATATGTACCGGCCCAGGGCAAAATTCACTTGACTTGATTATGGCGTCATTCAGAGTGCGATTAATCATCCACATCCGGTCAGGTTCATCGCTCTCAACTGGGATATCATATGACGCTTTTATAAAGTTGTTGAATATGCCAAGTTGATTTATGGTCTGCGAATCATCCTGGTCGATCCATTCTGCAGGGCGGTCAGCTGTGATTACTATTAATGGGGAATGCCTGTAAAAAGCTTCAGCCACAGCCGGAGCATAGTTGAGAGGGGCTGTACCGGAAGTACAGACTAACGCTACCGGCGAATTATTACCTGCATTCGATATGCCAAGTGCAATGAATGCAGCTGAACGTTCGTCAATCACCACTCGCGTGTTGATGCCGGGCTGTCTCTCCATTGCCACAATAAGAGGTGCATTTCGGCTTCCGGGAGATACTACGACTTCTTTTATGCCATGTTTTGCAAGCAAAGAGGCCAGCATTCGAGCAACTTTCTTTGTAGTGTTTAACATTATTATCGAAAAATATCATTTTCAGTAAACAAAGTTACAAAAATTATTTGTTACTTTTGTAGACTATTTATTATGAGATTAAGAATAATACAATTTTTGGTCGTTTTGACGTCTGCTCTTTCTCTTATGGCTGAGGAAAGACCGGACACTATTGCTATACCCGATTCGGTAGCAATTGAAAAAAAGACGGGCCTTATAAATAAAATTATACATTATTTCAATGAGTCAAACAAAAAGCCGATTGGCAGAAAAATGGATTTCAGTTTTATCGGCGGCCCATACTATTCGTCAGACTCAAAATTCGGCATAGGAGTAGTAGCTGCCGGCGAATATAATACATGTCCGGAAGATTCCATTACAAAAGTGTCAAATATGTCTTTGAGCTTCAAAGCTACAACCACCGCACATTTTGAACTCACTTTAAGAGGTGAGCATATTTTGCCACATGACAGATTCAGGCTTAATTATGAAGTAAGCTTTTCTTCAATAGATACAAGATTCTGGGGCATAGGATATACCCAATGCAGCAACGATTCAAACAAATCGAAGTATAAATACCTTGCCTCCCATGCCGAAGGCAACTTTGGCTGGCGGTTCGCACCTTCCATCTACGTAGGGCCGCTCGTAACATTCGACTATATCAATGCACGCGATTATCAGAAACCAGAGCTTTGGGCGGGGCTGCCTGACAGAACATTCAATTACAGCATCGGAGCATCTTTTAGATATGATACCCGCGATAACCTCACAGCACCAAAAAGAGGTATTTATATTCGTTTCGACCAATCGTTTGCTTTCGGATGGATGGGAAACAAATACCCCTATAAAGCTAACGAAATGACAGCTGCATGGTATGGTCCTCTGTGGAAAGACGCCACCTTGGCCACCCG
>PPYF01103111.1_pt1 | contig 17345 bp, 20 predicted proteins | sample 1559871 | NCBI WGS metagenome assembly PPYF01 (sample SAMN08240021, study PRJNA423297) | Human gut metagenome, whole genome shotgun sequencing project.
GTTTTCCGTATATTGCCGGCTGGAGCAGCGGAAAAGAACTGAGAGAACTAAAATCCTCTATGGATGTGATCCGTAAGACTGCCGGAGAAATGATCGATGAACTGACAGAAAAAATAGAAATGATGCTGGAACAGAAACAAGAGAAATTAATTGCTGCCGTAGAAGCTGCCGGATACCGTTTTGCAAAAGAAGAAAGCAATTCCCAACATCTGCAGTTTATTCCGGATGGCACCCATAGGATGCAGGGACATTTATTTGCGAAATCCTGGAATGAAGTGGAACGATGGGTAGAAGCAATCATAGAAAAAGGAGATCCGATCCAGAAAGAACGTGTAGAGCGAGTAATATATCCGGAACGGTTTGAACAGAGTTTTGAAGAAATGATGTTTACAAGGAAAGAATGCAGGCTCTCGATCTATCATTTGGATGAAAATGGAACAGGAAGAGATCAATTATTTGTGGGAATGGAAGACCTGCAAGAAAAAGGGATTACGATAACTGCTGATCAGTATCGATGTGTTTATTCCAGCTCGTATCTGCCAAATGAAGATATGAATGCGGTTTACAGTATTTTTAATGATGATCCACCGGCTGATTATAAGGCACACTTCCTGTCTGTCAGTGATGTTGTGATCATGAATCAGAATGGGGATATGAAAGCATATTTTGTGGATCGCTTTGGATTCCAGGAACTTCCGGATTTTGTAGAAGAGAGAAAAAAGATACTCGGAATGGAAAATGACATTCAGAAAAAGGATATCTTAGAGCAAACGAGTTGTATCAGCTTCTATGCGGCAGAATGTTCAGAGTTTCCGGTATTAGGAGAAGTTCATCATGATCTTACTTTGCCGGAAGCTTTAGAAGCGTATGAGAAGATACCTGCAGAACGAATGAATGGGCTCAAATCGGTTGGATTTAACCTACAGGAAGGCAGTGATTATGACGGAATGATGGATCTGATGCTTGCCGGAAGATCACAAAGAGAGATCTTAGATTCCATACCATTTTACAGGGAGAACAAGTTGGTGCAGGAAGCCCTGAAACGTGTAGAACAATATATCGAAGAAAAGCCTCTGAATGTAGAGAAAACCAGACCAAAAGAAGAAAAAGGAGAGATACAGAAAACCAAATCTCAAAAAAGAAGGGAGGATATGAGCTTATGAGTAAAGTAACATTTGAAGAAGATGAATTGGCGGTTGTGGCTGTTTTCCAGGAAAACACAAGAAAAGATACGATAGATATTTTGAAGGATATCTTAGAGGCATTGGAAGAAACGAAAGAAGATCCATTGGAAGACGATCTGCTGGAAACGATTGCATCTGCAATCAGTAAGTTACAAATGATCGAAGATAAATATTATTATTCCCTGGATCTGAATCGTTATCTGAATAACCTGGAGGATGATGCTTATGAAGAATAATCAATTTGCAGTTTACCGAGTAGACCGTCATTCGGATGGGAGAGAACTTTGGCACCTTTCCTATCAGGAAGCGATAAGCAGGAAACTTGCGATACGGATTGAATATTACCGGCAGATGGATATCAGACCATTATTGCCGGAGGAGAGTGCGATTGCATTATGGAAACGCATGAAAGAGTCTTGTGAAGTCAGTGATGTGTTTGTGCTGAACCAGAATGGGGAAATCCATTGTTATTATGTCAATGAAGATTATCCACAGCTTTTATCAGGGTTCATCCGATTAAACCCGTCAGGTACATTAGTCACGTTGGATACGGAAAATTACCGCATTAGTGGAAAGCCGGGAAACTGGATGGCTACGGATGATATCATCATTGATGGAAAACAGTTTTATCTCATGGAGCATCAGGAATATCACAGGCAGGTTGCCTATATCATCCTAGATAGTTATGGGAAAATGATCATGGAGGAATGTAAGAATGGATTCGATGAAAAAACCAAACAGAAACTCCATGAGCTTATGAAAGCACCGGAACAAAGGGAACAGGAATATCAAAAATATAAAGACAGGCTGGAACATTATCAGAAATTTTTTGAGAATGGGACTTATGAGAGAAGCTGGGAATCCGGAACAGAAGGAAATTATAATATGGTGGATGGCCAGGTAAACAATCTGAAAAGTGCAGAAGGGAAAAGAGTGGAAAGAAAGCCGGCACAAAGGCCAGAACAATCCTCAAAAAAGAAGCCAAAGAAAAGAGAGTCAGTAATCAAGAGATTACGAGAAAAACAGATTGCAATCGCTGTGAAATCCGGAAAACCAGTACCGAGATATTTGGAGCAGGATATGGAAAGGAGGAGAGGATAAATGCTATGAAACTGTCAAAGTATGAGAAAGAAACGATTATACTGACAAATGAAGAAGATCGATATTATAGTGTCTATACATTTAATCAGGGATTACAGAAACGACTAAAGAATTTTGCAGAGAGATATCCGGAATGCTGCTATCTAAGCAACTCAACAAAAGAAGGAAGTGAAACCTATATAATCCAAAAGGGACGATTGTCATTGAATTTTCGACCTCCCTATACAAAAGCCCGGATTAAGAAAGCATCAGAAATTATTCAGACAGCCCGTGAAGAAAAACAGGATGGTTCATAAGACATGATTCGAGATGAAAAAGCCTCATGACCATGAGGGAAAATAAAAGTATAAACGATTCTGTGATAAAGTATAAAGGTTCAGAGGAGAAATGTCTCTTCTGGATCTTTTTTATATTTTTGTTAGGCTTTATTCTAGGCTTTCGGTCTAGTATAAATGGCAGTTTTGAGTTAAAATAGAGTCATATGATGGTAAGTTTTAGAGTGCTTAGATTACAATATATGAAACAGAAGGAATGGGGGATTTGAATGAAATTATTGTATTCAAATATATTGCCTTTAGGAATAAAGGAAGATGAGGAAACAATATTAGATTGTTTTAGCGAGCAAATAAAAAAAGCGGATAGAGTTGATATTGCAGTTGGATATGTATCTAATGCATCACTTATCGAATTAGCTAAAATGGTTGATGAATGTTCAATATCTAAGATTTGTTTAAATATAGGAATGTATTATATTGAGGGGATGCCGGAAGGAGCATATCATACGGCAATACGAATAAATGAGAAGTGGAGGGAATCTAATAGTGGAGAAATAAGAATTATAAAAACGATGAAATATCATGGAAAAGTATTTTGTTTTTATAAAGAAGGAAAGCCATTTTCGGCTATTATTGGTTCTGCAAATTTAGGAGTAATAAAATTAGAGGCAAATAATAGAAGACAATATGAAATAGCAGCGATTACAGAAGAAGTAGAAGAAGTATTAAAAATTGCTCAGCACATAGACAGCTTAAAACAAGCAAATTGTTCAGAAAATATCGGAAAAATCAATAATATGCCTTTGATAAGAGAGAAGAATATGGCGTTAAATGAAGTGGAATTAGTGACATCTGTACCCCACTCAAATGTTGAATTTTATGAGAGATGTAAAGCGTATGTTTCGTTCTTTTTGAAATTAAAAGTTCCAAAGGCTACCGAAAGACACATTGATGATGGAAAACATTATACGAAATCAAATATTAATGTTTGTTATGCCGCTCCAAGAAGTAAACGTAAGCCTAGAGACTGGTATGAAACACAGCTGACAGTGGGAGCCGATATCTATCGAATGGATGGGTATCCAGAAAAAAATAAACCGTTTTTTGTGGTAACGGATGATGGTTATTGGTTTAAGGCGCATACAACAAGTGATAATAATAAACAGTTCAGCGCGGTAGGTGATGAATTGATAATGGGAAGATGGCTAAAAGGAAGGCTTGCTGCAGCAGGAATTGTAAAACCAGTAAATGATACATCTAAGGATACCGAACGTTTAGGAATGATTACTGAAGAAATGTTAAAGGAATATGGTTGTGATAGATTAGAGTTCAAAAAAACAGGTCAAACAGCATTAGATGAAAATGGTGAACCATTGGATGTCTGGATGTTGTCATTCACAGCAGGAAACGGAGAGGAATAGGTGAAATAAATACATGCAATATTTGAAAAGATATCTTGAAAAGATAGTAGATAGAGGCAATGCAAAACTTGCTGAATCTATTGAAAAAACAGCAGAAGATGTTGGAAATAAACATATAAAAACTTTTTCGTTTACAAGTCATGAAATTGGATTATTATTGGGAAATGTGCAATCTGGAAAAACGGGACAGATGTTTGGCATTATTTGTAAAGCAGCTGATTTAGGCTTTCCAGTGTTTGTTCTTTTGACTACGGATAATGTTGTTCTTCAGCAACAAACCTTGGATCGCGTGAAAGCGGATTTGGATGGCTTTTGTATTTGTGGAGAAAATGATGCGGCACTTTTTAGTGAAAATAGTTTGATGGATCCAGTTATTATTGTATTAAAGAAAAATGTACGAATGTTGAAATTATGGGCTAATATCTTAAACTCTACTGGTTTTATGAAGGGAAATCCACTCTTTGTTATAGATGATGAAGCAGATGCAGCATCGTTGAACACTATGGTTAATAGAAAACAACAATCTTCAATTAATAAGTATTTGGATAGTATAAAGAATGGATCTTCCAGTAGTTTATATTTACAAGTTACAGGAACACCGCAGGCAATTTTTTTACAAACTTTAGCATCGGGATGGCATCCTTTATTTACGTATTATTTTCAACCTGGTGATGCATATCTTGGAGGTGATTTTTTCTTTCCGACGAGTGGGAAACCGAAGTGTATCTCATTTTTGGATGAATTGAAAACACCGATGCGAGAGGTGGTTATTAGACATCTTTTGGTATCGGCTCAGATTTTTATATCTGGAGGTAAAGTTTCTAATTGTTTGTTTCATCCAAGTGTACGTGTAGCTGTTCATAAAAAGATTGAGGAAGATATTCTAAGAGAATTAAAATGGTGCATTGAAAATTATGAAGGTGATTTAAAAGTTGAGTTAGCTCGTCACTATGAAGATATTATACCAGAAAAGTCCGTCAAATATTCATTAGATAATCTATATGAAAAAGTTAGAGAAATATTATCTGATTCGTTATTTAAAGTTCTTATTATGAATGGTAAAAATGAAGTTGATAGTTCAGATTATGAAACGGGATGTAATTTTGTAATTGGCGGAAATACATTGGGTAGGGGAGTTACATTTCCAGGATTACAAACTATTTATTACACCAGGACAAGTAAAAAACCGCAGGCTGATACAATGTGGCAACATAGCCGTATGTTTGGATATGATAGAGATCCTGGCATGATGAAAGTATATATTGATGAAAAACTTTACAAATTATTTGCAGATATAAATGCAACGAATAATTCAATAATTGCTCAAATAGAAAGCGGTATTCAAGATGTGAAAATATACTATCCAGAAGGACTAAATCCAACGCGAAAGAATGTTTTGGATAATAATCATGTTGAGATAATGACTGGTGGAACTAATTATTATCCTTTTAATCCGGACAATGATTCAATTGAGGAAATATCAAAATTATTGCATGTATTTTCGGAGAATGAACCATACTATCAGGTTAGTCTTCGTTTGGTGAAAGAAATACTCTCTCATATTGTTCCAAGTCCAGATTTTAAATTGTCGGCATTTTGTTCGATATTAGATACGATTATGTCAGAACATCCAACAGAACAAGCAATTTTGATTGTGCGTAGAGAAAGAAATGTTTCCCAAGGAACAGGAGCATTGTTATCACCTAATGATTGGCAGTTGGGTAAATCTTTTTCAAAAAATGTGGTTCTTACTATGTATCAGGTAACTGGAGAAAAGGGGTGGAATAGAAAAAATCTTTGGGTTCCAAACATAAAATTACCTAGTAATACGATGTATTATGATGTCATTGAGGAGGATATTTAATGACAGAAATAACAAAGTATTCTAAAAGAATAGCTCAGGAAATTCTATTTAATCCGATTAAAATGGGTGGAAATAGACTATGTATAATAACGTCTCATGCAACTCCAAGCATGGCTTCGTGGTTATTGAAAAGTTACGAAGAAAGCAAATTTTCTGATGTAACACTTGAATTGATTATTGGAGATGTTTTAGAAAGTGGGATAAATACTACTGCTCATGATAGTTTTAAAGAATTGCATGGGAATAGATATTCAAATAAATGGAGCAATTTTTCATGTAGTTACTTGTATCAGCCGCCATCATGGAGAGAAAATAATTTTTATATTTGGCTCAAAAATGATCATCCGTTAAAAGCATATGAATGTTCACATTGTTTTACTCAACAGTCCTTTTTTTATAGTCAAGACGAAAAAGTAAGAGAACGCATTGCGTCTTATGCATACAAGATATATGAGAAGGTTGCAGATAGATCTATATATTGTAATCATTCAGAAGTAGAGGATTTTGTTATTGTGAAATCTTCCGGTATGGATGTTACTGGTTTAAATGAGGAGAATTGTAAGGATCATATTGTTTTATCACTTTTGGCTAAAGGAGGAGAAACAGGAACTCGATCGGGATTGAACTGGGGACAAAGAAATAAAAGAAATAAAAATGAGGCATATATTCCACTACCTTCTAAAATAGCAAAAAGTGGTTTTTTCCCATTGAATAAGCAACATTTCTTGGTGGTAACAGATGATCATCATACACTTCAATTACGAGTAGAACAACAGAATGATAAAGCAATTACAACTCCGACAAGCAATGCTCAACTTGGAGAATATTTTAGAAATAGATTGGGATTGAGTTACGGACAATACATTAAGAAAGAACATTTGATACGATATGGAAGAACTGATGTATCGTTTTATAAAATTGATGATGAACAATATTATATGGATTTTTCTGTTGAAAGAAGAAATTAAAAAAGAGCCGGTTCGGCTCTTTTTATTCATTTATATTTGCATCAATAAATGGATAGTCAATTCCTGCAAAACTTTTTAAAATTGCTTCGAAAATAATCTGAGCACCCTTACATGGAACTGCCATACCTATTTGCTTACGAACACTTTCTTTTGTTCCTTGAAATTCATAAGAGTCTGGGAATGTTTGTAATCGAGCACGTTCGCGGTTAGTTAAAGCACGAGGTGCTTCCCAATGATAAATGTGTGTTCCGCCTCCACCACTTCCGGTTACAGTATAAGAGGGTTTTTCTGGATCAAGGCGTTTATAAATTTGGCTAATTCTTGCCCCTTTGATGTTTAATTGCAATTCTGGAGGGAGATCAGCTGTAAAAGCATTTTGCCCAGGTTTAATATGTTTAAGACGTTCAATAACAGTTTTTGATTGTTTTGTAGCCTCATTATTTGGTGCATCATGAGGAATTGGTGGATTTTCAATTGCATTTTTACAAGTATTATTTATATCACTATAAGGAGATGGTGATGGAACTTGAAAAGAGATATCAATATCATTTCGGATTCCGACAATAATAATACGATGTCTTGCTTGTGGTATACCGTATTCCTCGAATTTATACAGATGTGGAGTAATTGTATAACCAGCATCTCTAAGCTCAGCTAAAATTTTGGAAAATGCTTTTCCGTCATTAGCATTTCTTAGGCCTCCAACGTTTTCAGCTAAGAACCATTGAGGCTGAAATTTTTTTAAAGCTTTTACACCATAAGAGTATAATGGACCGTAGACACCATCCATACCTTTTTGTTCTCCGACGACACTATAATCATTACATGGAAAACCAAAAGCCAATGCATCAATAGGTGAAAGCTTATTCATATCTAATTTTCTAATATCTTCATGGTACACAGTTTGAGGTTCGTTTGGGCAAATATTGTACCTATATGTTTCGCATGTATTTGCATCATAATCGTTAGCCCATTCATGGATAATTGAAAAATCGGAATTGCCTATATCGGCGTGAGTGGCACCCCATGCAATTCCACCTGGTCCACAGAATAATTCTCCTAATTTATATTGCATAAGTTGCCTCCTTAAGTATTCTAACGAGAGAATATTTAGAATTTCTAAAAAATAATATTACGTTTCGTATAAAATAAAATGATGATGATATTCATATGAATGTTTAATGAAACATAGTTATCTAATAATGAAGTATAGCACACAAGCTGCCCATTGTCAATATAAACAGGCAGCTTGCTGCCTTTAATTTCTGCAGTATATAAAATTGGTAAGAAATGATTTTGATGGACAAAAAAGGGCTACAGTTATAATTCTGTAGCCAGTTCATGAATCCAAAAAGACGCAGCTTCATATTCTCTTTGGTCGGATAATACCGGAACAGTAAGAATGTCTATTCGTACCCCCAGTATCTTAGCCATTTTAATAAGGATTTCATCACGAGGTTTTCTTGCATCCGCTTCATATTGTGCAATTCTGACATCCGCAGAATCTTCCGGAAAGCCAAGTGCGATACCAAGTTCTTTTTGTGTGAGATGATTTTTCTGTCTTAAATGTTTTAATTTTCTTCCAAAGGTAATCATAGTAGTTATTCCTTTCTGTAAGTTATTTTGAGTGTGTGAGGTGTCGAATCATAAATTATTCGGCACCTCTGGTTTTATGATCTTTATTCCCCGGTACTTCCAAAAGCCCCGGTATCTCTTGCCTCTCCGAGATCCAGAACAAAGTCGGCGATTAGAACCGGAGTGATAACCAGTTGCCCTACGCGGGTATCTTTGTGGAGTATTTGGGATTCTGAACTAACATTGCTGATGATGGCATGAATTTCTCCACGATATCCCGAATCAATAGGTGGAAGTTCGCAGACCAATCCTTTTGCAGCCATGCTGCTTCTTGGAAAGACATAACCAGCATACCCATCTGGAATCATGAGACCAAATCTTAAGGGGATTCTTGCAATCTCTCCAGGCTTTAATGTACAGTCATAAGGCATATATACATCAGCCCCTGCATCGTTTTCATGAGGGCGGAAAGGATAATGATCTTTCTCTAACCCAAAGTCGATCAATTTAATTTTCATAAACAGTTTCCCTCCCTTCTACGAGTAGAGGATAATCTGCTCTCATTATTTCTAATGGAGCCCAGTCTTTTGGGATGGGGATTCCACAGGACATAGCACCTTCTTCACAACATCCCCTTTGGCAGAAAGGACCGGTCAGCTTCGGTGAAAATAACACCGGATCGAATTCATATAGTTTCTGCCAGATATCCAACATTACAATTCTTGTTTCGTCGGTATTTCTCCTGCAGATTCGCTGACTGATCATATGTTTCCATTCATAAGGTGTAGCGCAGATGATCAGAATATTTCTTAAAGCATGGGGAAGGGCATATCCGGCAGAATCATGATGAAATCCCACAGAACACAATTCCTGATAGCATCTGAGATCCGATAAACAGCTTTGCAGATAGAGATCAATGTAACTCTGCTCTGAAAAAAGGATTTCATATGGAATCGCAAATGTAGCTTTTTCTGAATAGTTGCTATATTGCAGAGATGCGCTCATGAATTTTACTTCATTTTGATGACGGGTGATCTGTGCAAGAAAACGTCTGCTCGCACCTACAATCGCAACGGTGATCACCGTAAATTTCTGTACGGTTGGGTGGGGAAGACTGGCAATCCGGTCTACAGTTTTGTCCGTAAAAGATTTCTGATAGAGTGCCATAAGATCATCCATGTTTTGAATGCAATGCCCCTGTTGGGTAAGCCTTGCGGCAAATACCATATTTTGAGCTGCTTCCTGGATGGTATAACTATTTAAAACTTTCGTCTCAATGTGATCCATAGGCCTGTTCCTCCTTTATCAATGCTTTCAGTAAAATGAGATAGTTGATGCAGTCTGTGATCTTCTCATCCCATTGTTCTAAGTCAAATTGGAGTAGAGAAGAGTAACACATATCATAGAGAGATACGACATGCTTCGACATCATTCCGGCCAGAGCAGCCTTAGGTGTGCATCCCTGTAATGAGGCAGCGATTTTGAACGCACTCAGGCGGTCAATGCGGTCTCCTGTGTATTCTTTCTTCTTATGTGCCAGGACATCGGCACATTTTCGATATTGTTGTTCAAGGACAACATTAAATTCATTTTGTGTCATATTGTAATTCCTCCTTCGTAAAATGATTTATAATTCTGGTTCCTGTGTCTTTTGTTTTTTGGGAACTTGGTTGTGGAGAATAGCTTCCACATTCTTGTCTACGGTTCTTAAATCTTGTGTCAGATCTTTTAGAGAATGAATGGATGATTTTTGCTGGTTGATCTGTTCCTGTAAGCTGGCTTTTTGTTCCTTCAATGTCTTGATGGAAAGCATCTTTCCATCTGGATAAAAAGATTTCAGCCAGTCACGGGCTTCTTCATATGCCTGAATTTCAGCGGTGTGTTCCTTTCGGAATCTGCCTTTGTTTTTCGCTTTTAAAAATTCGGTATAGATTACTTTCTGTGCAAAATATTGTCCGGTATAATGGATCTGACGGTTGATGTTTTTCAAATCTGCATTCATTTCCATAAGTTGATCTGTTGCCTGATCTAACTGTTTTTGAGATTCGGAAAAGGCATCTTTTAATTCAGTTTGGGTATTGTACCCATGTTCTTGCACATAGATAATGGTATTTGCCATTTCCTGAAGATTGGATATTTTTATCCGATGAGCATACCCAGGACTTTGCATTGCTTTTACATTTTTCTGAAGATCTACCACCAGCCGTAAATGCGATCTGACATAAAGAATGGTTATCGGATCTTTTCGTAAGAAGAGCTGTTCTAAATGTTCTTTGCCGTATTGAGTTCCCAAAGCCTTCTCTGTAATCCGTTTGTCCCGATCCGGATGGAGATAACGATATCTTCCTCTTTCTTCAATGACGGAAATCTGATATTTTTCAAAAAGAAGAGATTGAAATTCCTGAAAGTTTTTAGAATGCGAGCTGCATTCTTTGATGGCATTTCGGAGTTCTTGCTTCTGTGTCTGAAATGTAGTGGCAGTTGGTTTCAACCCATCTGCAATGATTTTTTTGTTTGTCTCTTCTAATTTTTTCTGTCCGGATTTTTGAACCATATATTCAGCCTGTGTGATTTTTGTTTCAGCCGGAGAGAGAAGATCAACCTGATGAAGTCCCTCCTGGATGCACATATCCATAATTTCCTTTTTGAAATAATTCAGGAATTTATTTGTGGATCGGTGTTTGTATCCGGCAATTTCTTCATGGGGCTTATCCATGTAACGCTGCCTTCTGACAGCTTCCTTACGGACGCTGTTGATCACAATATGCGTATGGATATTGCCGGAACCATTGTGACCATCGGTATGTGTCACGATAAGAGCCTGATATCCCGGAAATATTTTTTGGGCAAGGTCTAAACATAATTCCTGCGCCTTTTCCCCAGTCAGTCCGCATTCTGATTTATCATCCGGATCAAAACTGATGATATAATGGTGACTTTTGATTTCAGATGATTTTTTGTTTTTATGAAATTTTGCATTTGTCAGACTACACTCCTTGTCAAAAGACATCGGATCACAGTTGAGACCATCCATGTAGAACTCATCTCTTAAAAGACTTCGCCCCATTTCATCTTTTATCTTTTTTCCAGTGCTCTCATCATGTTGGAAAAGCAGATAATCAATGGCATTTGAATAGTTGGCATTTCTACTTTTGATGTGTTTTAGTATCGCCATGAAAATCACCTGCCATTTCTAACACTTTTTTTCGTAAGAGGAAGAGGTCGGAGATACATTGATGGATTTCATTTTCCATAGCCTGAGAATGAGTTCCACCGGTATTAAAATACTTGGCGATCTGGTTCAAATTGGAACCGATTTTGCCGTATTGTCCGACCAGCTCCCGAAGCAATTTGATATCTGCGACAACTTCATAATGAATTTGAATTGGTTTATTTAGGAACAATCTTCGTAGATATTCTGAACGAGAGATTCCCGCAGAACTTGCAGCCTGATTTAATATTTCCAATTCAATGTCTGTAAGTTTCAGACAGATTATGTTTCGATGCTTCAATTCCTTTGATTTTTCTTTTGGTGGCATACTCCTCCTTCCTCTAAACTGTGACATCGAATATTGTTACAGTTCACTAATTTGTATCGGCTGTCCCTTCCGATAAAGAATTAGTGCAGTATCCATTTTTGTGGATACTGACTGCATCTTTGATGCCAAAGCGAGGGTATGGGGAAACGTAATCCCCATCAAGATACCTAACCCGGGGATAAGACCGTTCTCATAAAATGAGGATACGGTATTACCCGGGTGGATCTTGCTCTTGAAAGATTAACCCTCTCATATAACGAAATGCTCAGGGGGGAAAATACAGGGCGAGATAGAAAAAAAGTAAAAAAACTGCTATACTACATTTCAGAATCATCCCCCAAAATAGACTTTGAGAATAGAGGGCGGGATGCACCTTATGAAACAGAAGATGGATGCTTATCTCTTCTATGTGTGCGTAAGACAATAGATGATGTATAATAGTTTTATGTAGAAAAAATTTTGAATGTGTGATTAGGAGTTGAAATTAATGTATTTGCCATTAGAGTACGTGAAACGTTATAGTGTTTTGACAGAATTATATTGTAGTGAGGAATATATTAATTGTGAACCTGAGGTATTACTAGAGATGATTGCAAATGCTGATTGGGGAACCAGTAATTATTCGGGTCCAAATAAAGAAAGATATATTCATACATATAATATGTTTGATAATAACTATTTTGCTATGCATATAATAAGTGCTTGTTTTGCAACAGCTGGATTTGCTGGAGTCTGGAAATATAATAAGATTGTATATGAACCGGATTATGATTTCTCGCAAGCACTCATAGGCACAAATAAATTAAGAGTATATCCGGAAATGCTCAAACATATACCGTTTAATACCTTTTATTTGGACTTCTCAAAAAATGAACTTTTCGTATATGAAGGATTTTTTGTACAAGTAAAAGTATACGATACAGGAGTAATAAGAATATCCTCTCTTCCGACAGAAAGCGGATATTCACATATACCGGTACATGAGTATGAAGGCGAAAATCCCACGGCATATGCAGATGCATTTTGGATAAAACCAGAGATGTATAGTGTTGACAATGGCGTATATTATTTTGATTATAATTTGCATAAAGATTTGATGTATACATCAGATAGTTTTAGGACTCAGTGGTTTATTGGAGGAGTGAGTAATTTTAGACTGTTTTTATTACAATTTTTGATGTATTTATCTTCGAAAGAAGCGGATATTATTGAAAGTCCAGAAACTATAAAAACATATAAACCATCAAGTTTAGTGAAAAATAAATATTCAGAAGTACGTAAGTGGAATGTTGGATGCCGTTATGGAGAAAAAATAAGAAGTTATCAAAAAAATAAAATGCGACAATATGAGAACAGTGAAAGCAGTCAGAATGGAAAGCGACCACATATTAGAAAAGCTCATTGGGAGCGGTATCATGTGGGAGAAGGGAGAAAAGATATTATTACAAAATGGAAAGAGCCAGTTTTTGTAAATGGAGACTTTAATGATATTGTTGCGAATATACATGTTGTAACAAATAAAGAAGCAGACTGTTCATTGGGAGAAGGGCTTATTAAACAATATTTAGAAGCGAAAAAAATCTCTTTTCGTACAGAACATTATATACGAGAAATACGAAAAAGATATGATTTTTCGTTGGAATGGAATAAAATATTACTTTTTATTGAATTTGATGGAGAACAGCATTTTAAGTCGATCAATCGCTGGGGAGGGAAAAAGGGATATTTGAAAAGAAGACAAGCTGATATAGAAAAAAATGAATATTGTCGTAACAAAGGCATTCCGTTATTAAGAATCAGATTTGATCAGGCATACTTGATTCCTAATATGATAGATGATTTTTTAAAGAATAGTGAAAAATACTCTCAACAATTTAATACATATCTTGCGGATGATGTGTATTATAACATTTGTCAGTAATATTAAAAAAATATGAGAAGGTAAATAAGGAATAATTATGTGTGAAGTTCATGTCTACACAACCGGATGTGTTATCAATATTAGAGAAATTAAAGCAGAAAGAATAGTGTTTTATGATGAGATTTTGGCTTTAATAATTTGGCGCGAGAAAAACATCAGATATAATTCAGAGAATATTAACATGAAAAAATACAAATATGTACCATAAAGTATCTAGAGTATTCTATCTGCCCCAGAAGTTGAATATTTGGATATGAATTGGAAGAAACAGAATTTGAAACTTGATGGTTGGATTGCACAGATATGTCAACATAAGCTAGATTATTTGGAAGGTATATTGATACAAGTAGAGTAGAATATATGGGAGAGACGGTTTATGAAATCAGAAAGAACAGATGAATTGTACAAGGTTTTACTTACCAAAGGATATCCGAAAGAACTTTGTTCAGAAATAGCTTATAATATTTTGAATACAGATTATACAGCGATTAGGATGTTAGGATATTTGTATCGCTACACAGATTCCAAAATAGAAGATGTGAAAGATGAAATGATTGCAGTTTTAAGTGATCGAGAAGAAATCATAAAGAAAAAAGAAATGGAACAGGCGCAGGCTGTTATAAATGATATTTATAGGAATGGATTATGAGACAAAACATGAAAAATGAAATAATGAGATGCGAACAGTGGTGATTTAACATGATAGTTGCTGAAGAAGATACTTCGGTAACTATTTTTTTAACTTTTTTTCATAATTACCCTGTAAAATCCATTGATTTCCTTTCGTTATATGAGAAGACAAATTTGTTTTCTTTCTTATTTATAAATGGAAAGGAGTTTTGTGAAATGGGTTTTGCAAGAAAAGATGTGGAAGCTACTAAGAAAATGGAAAAGAAGTTCGTGAGATATCCAGAAGGTGCGGAGAAATATAGTTTAGGATTGACAAAATTTCAGGCATTAGCAAAAGAAGCGAAAGCAGTCTATAAAATTGATAAAGTAGCTTTAGTTAATTGCGAGATATTTGAAAAATATTTAGAAACATTCCGAGAGTATTAAAATTTTAGGAGAGAAAATAAGAGAGAAGAACTTCTATAGTTTTCTGCATTTTTAATTGACTTTATGTCATACAGAAAGTATAATGTTGGTATAGGAGGTATAAGAGCTGAAATGAAAAAGATGGGAAGACCAAAATCAGACAATGCAAAGAAGAAAGTATTAAGCATTCGTGTTCCTGATCAGTTATATTCCCAGATGCTTGCATACGCCGAACAACATAAAATTACTACAACGGACATTGTCCTAAAAGGGGTAGAGATACTTTTATCCGAGCAGAAAAAATAGTGAGTGCTTCTCTCTTAAGAGGAGGAAACTATTATGGCGAAAGTCAGAAAAGATTTGCGAGGAAGATCTTTACGCAAAGGAGAAGTACAAAGATCATCAGATAAAAGATACATGTACACCTATACAGATCCGATGGGCAGACGTAAATTTATATATGCTAACGATCTGGCAGAACTAAGAGAGAAAGAAGCTAAACTGATGAAGGATCAGTTGGACGGATTGGACCTCTATGTTGCTGGCAAGGCAAGTGTGAATGATACGTTTGATCGGTATATGTCCACGAAGTATAATTTGCGTGAATCTACAAAAAGTTCATATTTATATACGTACGATCATTATGTACGTGACACCTTTGGAAAAAAGCGGATTGCAGATATAAAGTATTCTGATATATTGCAGTTTTATTATTATCTTCTTAATGAAGTAAAAATTTCATTAGGAACATTAGATACTGTTCATTGTTTGCTTCATCCAACATTTCAGTTGGCAGTACGGGATGAGATTATACGAAATAATCCTACTGATGGAGTAATGAAAGAAATCAGCAGGGAATCCGGGAAGAACAGAGGAATCAGACATGCATTGACAGTAGAGCAGCAAAGAGCATTTATGGAATATATTGCGAACCATCCGATATATTACCATTGGTGGCCTATGTTTACGGTGTTGCTTGGAACAGGATGTAGAATTGGTGAGGCATTAGGGCTTCGATGGCAAGACCTAGATTATGACAAGAGAACAATCAGTATCAATCACAGTTTGAGTTATTATCAAAAACCAGAGAGCAACAAAAGTGTATTGAGAATATCCCAACCAAAAACAGAAGCGGGAATTCGTACAATTCCAATGTTGGATATTGTGAAAGATGCTTTTGAAATGCTTTATGAAGAACAACTGGAAAATGGTTTTAATGAATCAGAAATTGATGGAATGTCAGGATTTATTTTTTGTAATCGTTTTGGAATGGTTCCAAATCCACAAACAGTTAATCATACGATTAAGCGTATAGCAAATAGTTATAATGCAGACGAAGTGGTACGAGCTAAAAGAGAGCGAAGAGATCCTATTATACTACCTAATTTTTCTTGTCATCATCTGAGACATACTTTTTGTACACGACTTTGCGAAAATGAAACAAATTTAAAAGTTATTCAATCCATTATGGGACATAGAAACATTGAAACAACGATGGACATTTATGCGGAAGCAATAGAAGAAAAGAAACAAGAGTCATTCGAGAATTTAGCGGCAAAATTAGATATTTTTTGAGAAGTGCTTAGTAGAACGGATGACAACAATTTGTTTGGTTTACAGCAAATTGACAACAAAGATAATTTGATAATGACGAATAGTGAAGTAATTATAAGGTTTATAAATTTAGAAAATATAGTACAGTGACGCATCCCGAAGAATCATGAAGAAAACGTGAAATCTTTCCCAACGATGAAGTCACAGGGTGCTGCTAAGAACGAAGCAAACAATGCAGGGCAGAAAGCAGCATCAGTTGAAGTGGCTCCGGCTGTGGAAGAAAAAATCGACTTTTCTAACGTGAAAATCGAGCCATTATTTGAAGAAATGGTTGATTTTGAAACATTCAGTAAATCTGATTTCAGAGCAGTTAAGGTGAAAGAGTGTGTTGCAGTACCGAAATCTAAAAAACTTTTACAGTTCACTTTAGATGACGGAACAGGCACAGACCGTACAATATTAAGTGGTATTCACACATTCTATGAGCCAGAAGAACTTGTTGGCAAGACATTGATTGCAATCACAAATCTTCCGCCAAGAGCAATGATGGGGATTGAGTCTTGCGGTATGTTATTATCGGCAATTCACGAAGAAGAAGGCGAAGAAAAACTTCATCTTTTGATGGTAGATAACCACATTCCGGCAGGGGCGAAGCTTTATTAATATGATGATGTACCGTTTTACTTTATAAATGAGATGTACTTCATTTGATGATTTTTTGAAAAGTAGCTATTTACATTGATGGGCAGTCCTACACGGGCAATGTCATTTAGTTAAGACATTGAGTCGGCAGCCTCTTGCAGAGCAGGGTATATAAAAATATATACCATGCTCTTTTTTTGTAAAAAATCCTTGACAAATATAGAAAAATTTGCGGCGAAGCCACTTGAATGTATTACATTTTGGAG
>PPYF01028076.1_pt1 | contig 17344 bp, 12 predicted proteins | sample 1559871 | NCBI WGS metagenome assembly PPYF01 (sample SAMN08240021, study PRJNA423297) | Human gut metagenome, whole genome shotgun sequencing project.
AAAAAAACAACAACATGCTTATGTCCGTAACAACAAATTATTTTCAGATCGCCTTTACCTCTCTATTACTGACAGCGGCCGCTACAGCCGTCGCCGCCGAGCCGACCGACAGCATCGCCGCCGACAGCATCGCCGCCCGCAACCTCAGCGAGATCACGGTCACGGCAAAGAATGTCTACAAGGTAAACGACGGCTACGCTTTCGTTCCATCTAAGACCGTCAAAAAGACGTCGTTCGATGTCAAGCAAATGATCGGGCGCGTGCCGCTTAGCAATGTCGTGGTCGGATTCGACGGAGATATAACTGACATCAACAAGAATCAGGCAAAATATTTCATCGACGGACAGCCTGCCACCGACGACGAAATAAAAGCCATACTCAATAAAGACGTTTCGCGCATCGAATATCTCAACTATCCTTCTGCCGGAAACTTTCAGGGAGCGCCCTTCGTTATCAACATTGTCACGCGCAAGCTTATCGCGGGCGGTTATGTTATAGCCAACGCATATCAGCGGTTCTTTCAGCCTGAAGGCCAGTACTCTCTTTTGGGAAAATATGTGGGCAGCCCGAAATGGAGCGTCATCGTTGTCGGGAACTACGGCTATGAGAAACATACAGGATCACATGAAATAAAGACTACGAAATTCGATCTCGAAGACCATGTTACGGGCGATATGGTTCATATTGACCGCATTTCGCAGCAGACAGGAAGCCTTATGCGCAGCCGCCACTGGTCTACAGCCGCCTACTGGCGCTATATAACATCGGCAAGCAGCCAGCTCTCGATTTCTGCCGGATTCTCGTCATCGCGCACTCCCGACAACAACGAGGACGGTATTATAGACCATGATGCCGACAGCGAAGGAATCAATTATCGGCAGACGGCCCACAGCCGGTCGCAGAGCCCTTACCTCAATGCATCGTGGTATAAATTATTTGACAATGATATGACTCTGTTTATCAGCGGCGGTCTTTATACGACCTTTTCGAAATCGTGGTCAGACTACATCACCGGCGACAGCCCCGTCATCAGTAACTTTATTAAAGAACGGGGCTACTCGCCAACCATCAGCGCCAACTGGTCTATTCCTTTGAAGCACAATAATTCGCTGAACCTCGACGCCTCATATACGACTTCGCGTTTCAAGGTCGATTATGTCGGCACGGCAAATACTGTCGAGAACCGCCACGAAGACAACTATTCCGTTTCAGCCAGTTACCGCCAGTCGCTGAAGTTCAGAGATAACACTCTGAGCTATAATCTCTCGGCCGATTTGCCGTTCCGTTCGATCAAGATGTCTGACAACAGCACGACAAACGCTCTTGACTGCGACATGCGAGGCAGAATCAGTTACAATATCCGCGAGAAACACACATTTGGTCTGTTCGCCTTATACCGCCTCAAATCACGGCCAATAAAGACCATGAATGACGTCAAGGTTCAGGATACCGACATTTCGGCCATGAAGGTAATCCCGATCTCAAGGCGAATCAGTATTTAAATATCAACGCCGATTATACCTGGATGGCATCCCGCAAGTTCAATCTGACTGTTGACCTGTCATATTCTAACGAATCGAGGAATATTGTGACTGCCTATAATGCCTACAATGGAGTGGTCTATACAAGCATGGCCAACGCCGGAACCCGTGAGTTTTACAGTGCCGGTTTGCGTGGTTCGCTTCAACTCTTCGACAACCGGCTTTTGATACGTCCGCAAGTCCATGTAAGAAACAGCACCCAGTCAGGGCCTTTTAATTTCTCGTTCTGGCACGTCGGCACTGAAATCAATATCGATTATATGCACCCGTCGGGGTTTTCAGCGGGAATCTGGTATACATCTCCCTGGGGCAAAGGGAGCAATCAGGACACTTCAATGATATACGACAGGCCTCATCACGTCTTTGAAATCAAGGCATCATACTCGGTTGGGAATCTTTCGCTATGGCTCCGATGCAATCCGTTTTACAGTTACTCATACATAAAATATTATGTCGACCTCAAAGGTGTTGACATCCGTTGCGACCACTATCAGAAAGACGGTTTGTCGCGGTTGATAATGATTTCTGCCAAATACATCATCGACTTCGGCCGCAAATATCAGCACTAGGAAGTCGGCGTCGACGCCCGCAAAATCACCTCGATGTAATATCATGGAGCGGGGGTGTTGCAGAACCTCAGGACATTCCAGAACAAACGTCTCCGGCAAAGAGTAGCAGCGTGCCTTTGGCACGCCTCAAAAGCCTGTCAATAGGCCTGTTACACCGCAGCGCCTTAGAAGCGTGCCAAAGGCACGCGGCCACATTTTGGGGCGGAAAATCCTATAAAACTGAAGTTTAGCAACTCCGACTATTCCTAATTACTAATTACTAATTACTAATTGCTAATTCCTAATTGCTAATTCCTAATTCCTAATTCCAGCAATTTTTACGCCAAAACATAAAAATTAAGCGAAAACATTTGGCAAGTCTAAAAATATGTTGAAGTTCTTCGGTGACAACCAAAAGCGGCCAACCCGTGAGTCTGTTCATCAACTATCTGCCTGCCGACCAAACTGAGCTAAATGGCATGAGGGTAAAAGACTGTCTGCGCGTGGAATATCTCGAATCGCCGACCGATCCGCGGTTTCAGGGCGCGACCTACGTCATCAACTTCATTATGCAGGAATATGAATACGGCGGCTATACCAAATTACATACCGCCCAAATGTTCCCCAGCATGTACCAGAACACTGAGTCATTGTTTTCGAGGTTCGTCTATCGCAAAATGACCTTTGATGTTTCGGTAGAAAACTATAATGCCATAAACAATCATAGCGGTTCGTCACTCTATTCCGTGATGAAGCTCACGGATGATAATGGCGAAGAATTCCTTCTTCACCGTGATGAGATATTCGACAAGTCTCACATGCGCAGCGATTATATTCCCGTTTCATTTCGCGCTACCTATAATACAGAGAAAATTCAATTCCGAAATATTCTCTCATATACCTACGGCAACTATCACTCCATGGAGAAAAGCGGAAAACTGGTTTATTCTCCGTCGTTAGGAGAGGACTATACGTTTTCGTCAAACAATCCGTCGCACGACAACACTTTGAACTACAACGGATACTTATTTGCCAAACTTCCGGGTGGTTTTGCTCTTACATTTACCCCGACTTTCGTCTATACCCATACTAATTCCACTTCAAAATACTCTCGTTCTGAGGAATCGATCTTAGACCGAAAAGCACGTGAAGATGCCTATAATATACGCGGAGGACTATATCTTCAAAAGAATTTCGGCACAAAACACATTGCCTCTTTAGGCATAATTGGGGGTGGGAGCATAAACCGACTGAAATACGTCGGGACTGACAACTTCAATGACAAATACAGCAATGCATTTGCGTCGGGGGATCTCGGTTACAAATTCCTCACACAAAAATATAATCTCAATTTTAACGGCGGAGTCGCATGGGAAGGAAGCTCTATCAACGGCCACCGAAACAATGATTATTACCCCTACGCTCATCTGAATTCCCGATGGTCGATAAATAACAATAGCAATCTGAGTCTTGTGCTGAGGTACGCCACAAATACCCCCGGTATCACGTCAATGGCATCCGACGTTCTCACCGTAAATGAATTTATCTATCAGACCGGAAATCCCGATCTCAAACGGTCGAGGCATTTCACTACTGATCTATCATACTTTCACTCATTCTCTGACAATATATATCTGTCGGCTAACGGTCTTTTTTATGAACTGTTCGACCGTCAGGCCGAAGAATATCATCCTTACAACGGAGGCAGTCAGTTGATACGCCGACTTACCAACAGCGGAAACTACATTAATGGTGCGGTCAGCGCTTCACTCTATGTTTTTCTGCTAAAGCGGTCATTGATTTTAAGCTTCAGGCCGGCTCTTAATTATTACAAGATTACCGGAGTCGGAGCGACTCATCTGACCAACCCATCCTTTTTCGTTCAGGCGCAATATTATTTTGGCGATTTCGGTATCGTGGGAAGTGTTGCATCGCCACAAAAAAGATTTGCGTCGAACAACGGCGAAATCTACACCCCGATATGGCTCTACAGCCTGATTCTGACATGGGGTCATAGCGACTGGAATATACGCCTATATGCCACGAATTTTTGCAATAAAAGCTATCGCGCAGGAACCGCCAGAATGGAATCGCCATATTACTCTTATACAAAAGAAAGCTACAACGGCTACAGTGCTCGCCCGACATTTTCCGTTCAGGTCACCTACACTTTCGGCTACGGCAAGAAAGTATCGCGAGGCGACGACAATATTAAAGTAGAACGCGCCGCATCCGCCATCATGTAATATTAACCATTAATCAAATATTCACAATGAAACAGCTATTCACAATTCTGCACGCCGAAAACCGGCTGTCTCCATCAGTTTTAAGCCTCGTCAAAGGGGGCGACGGCCCACTCAAGCCAATTTGCCGACTTGACAACGATTGCTCTTCACATGGATGTTATTCATATCAGGCAAAGTGCAATATCAACAACTGCGATCACAACAATGAAGATTGCGAGATAAATAACTGCCAAAGTAATTGCATGATTTTTATTCCACTTTGCAAAGAAGACATTAATCCAAACCCAAGTTGCCCGATCGCCATGTGATCGGATAGTATATTTCTGAAATGGCGCGACGGTTCCATCATATTCAGCAGCGCGACAGCCGGCAGTGCGGGCCGGCCTGTCTCGCCATGATCGCAACGGCCATGGGGCGCGAGACCGATGCCGAAGATCTGGAGGCGTTGTGTCAGACAACGTCGGAGGGCATTTCGCTGAAAACAATCGCCGACATAGCCGGTATAGAAGGCATAGAGTCGGCCGCGGCCACCGTCACACCCGAGCGCCTGAGGGAGCTGCCCCTGCCCTGCATTCTCCACTGGGACAACAACCACTTCGTTGTCCTCTACGAGATAACCCGCAAGGGGCGCTACCGCGTGGCCGACCCGGCGGCGGGGAAGGTGAGCTACACCCGCGAAGAGCTGACGCGCCACTGGGCGCGCCCCGAAGAGGGGGGCCGCGGCGTCGCGATGTTCTTCGAGCCCGGAGAGCTGTTCGAGCCGCGCAAGAAAACGCGGGCGGCCTCGGGGCGAAAGGCGCTGAAGTTCCTCACCGGCTACGTGAACCGCTACAGGCGCTATTTCATACATATTCTTCTCGGGCTCGGTCTGGGATGCATACTTCAGCTGATTTTCCCCTTCCTGACCCAGGCGATAGTCGACCTCGGCATAGGGCACCGCGACCTCGGCCTGATCTGGCTTATTCTGATAGGCGAGCTGTTCATCGTAGGCGGCCGCACGCTGACAGACTTCCTGCGCCGCTGGATTCTGCTCCATATTTCGGAGCGCATCAACATATCGCTGCTGAGCGACTTCTTCATAAAGTTGCTGAGCCTGCCGATGCACTATTTCGACAGCAAGCAGCTCGGCGACCTCATGCAGCGGATGAACGACCATTCGCGCATCGAGGCGTTCCTGACCGATCAGGTTCTGTCGACGCTGTTCTCGATTATCAGTTTCGGGGTTTTCAGCGTAGTGCTGTTTATCTACAGCCCGCTGATTTTCATGATATTCATTATCGGCGCCTCGCTCCAGACACTCTGGTCGACAGCCTTTCTGCGCCGCCGCCGGCTGCTCGACTATGAGACCTTCAAGGTTGCGGCGCGCAACAATTCGCTGACCTACGACTTCCTGACCTTCATGCAGGAGATAAAGCTTCAGGACTGCGAACAGCGGCGCCGATGGGAATGGGAAGACCTTCAGGCCGACCGCATAGCCGTCAAGATGAAATCGCTGAAACTCACCCAGACCCAGGAGGCCGGCAGCATCTTCATCAACGAGACGCGCAATATCTTCATAACGGTCATGGCCGCGGCAGCCGTGATAAGCGGCGAACTGACCCTCGGCGGCATGATGGCGGTGCAATATATGGTCGGACAGCTCGGCAGCCCGCTGGCCCAGCTTCTCGGCTTCATGTTCTCGCTTCAGGACGTCAGACTCAGCCTCGCACGCATCGGCGACATCCACCGTCAGGAGCCCGAAGATTCGGCCGTCGACCCCGAAGCGCCCGTTCCCGACGGCGACATCGCCTTAAGCGACCTCATGTTCCGCTACGACCGCCATTCCGACGTCCCCATTCTCGACAACCTCAACATAACGATTCCCCGGGGAAAGGTGACGGCCATCGTAGGCTCGTCGGGCAGCGGAAAATCGACACTCATAAAACTTCTTTTAGGCTATTACAACCCCGAGGCCGGGGCGATACGCGTAGGCGACACCGACCTGCGCGGCGTCAGCCGCCGCGAGTGGCGCCGCCGCTGCGGAGTGGTGATGCAGGACGGCGTCATCTTCGGCGAGAGCATAGCGCGCAACATAGCCACGGCCGACGCCGACATCGACCCGAAGCGCCTCGAAGAGGCCGCGCGCATGGCATGCATAGACAGCTTCATAAAAGATCTGCCGCTTGGCTACAACACGATAATCGGGCGCGACGGCGTCGGCATAAGCCAGGGACAGCGCCAGCGCATTCTGATTGCCCGCGCGATCTACCGCCGCCCGTCGGTTCTCGTGCTCGACGAAGCCACAAACTCGCTCGACGCCCTCAACGAGAGCCACATCGTCGACAACCTCCAGAACTACTACCGCGGACGCACGGTAGTCGTCGTGGCCCACCGCCTCTCGACGGTCAGAAACGCCGACCTCATCATAGTCATGGACGGCGGCCATATCATCGAATCGGGAAACCATCAGAGCCTTCTGGAGCGAAAAGGAACATACTATAACCTCGTCAAAAGCCAGCTGCAACTCGACTCATGAAAAAGAAGAACGACCAACAGATACCGCCGGTTCTGTCGCCGCGCATATCGGCAATGCTCGGGAAGCTCCCGCGTCGGCTCCTGACAGCCAACCTGATAGCAATTGTTGTAATCCTCGCCGTCATTGTAGCCGTAGCCGTGCTGATGCCCTACCCCCACGGCCACGGCGAATCCATCGCCTCCCACCTCCTCTCCCGCTGAAAGTTTTTCGTCAAAATAGTTGCACGGGTCAAAAATTGTGTTTACCTTTGCGGCGTCAAAAGCCTATGGTACCATGGCCGAGTGGTTAGGCAACGGTCTGCAAAACCGTCTACAGCAGTTCGATTCTGCTTGGTACCTCAAATTTCCCCTAACATTTTCATAGCATTTATTACGATGGCCATGGTCGCGAGACCGGGGCCTTCGCTTTTTTTTGCGCCCGCACTACTTTTGGGCTTTTCACACAGAAGTTGTAATTTTGCATCCACTATGAACAGCGATAGAAATCAAAACGTCGACGAGTGGGACCGCGACCACCTCTGGCATCCCTATACGTCGACCATCGACCCGCTTCCGACCTATAAGGTTGTCAGCGCCGAAGGGGTCAGGTTGCGTCTGGCCGACGGCACGGAGCTTATCGACGGAATGTCGTCGTGGTGGGCCGTCATCCACGGCTACAACAATCCCGACCTCAACGCCGCCGCTAAAGCCCAGATCGACAGGATGAGCCACGTCATGTTCGGCGGCCTCACCCACGAACCGGCCATAGAGCTCGGCAAAATGCTGCTTGAGATGGCGCCTCCGTCGATGAACAACATATTCTATGCCGACTCAGGCAGTGTGGCCACCGAAGTAGCCATGAAAATGGCTGTGCAGGCCGCCGTAGAACGCTCGGGAGGCAACCACGCCAAAAGCAACTTCGTCACTATCCGCTCCGGCTATCACGGCGACACCTGGAACGCCATGAGCGTCTGCGACCCCGTCACGGGAATGCACGGAGCTTTCGGCCCTGCCCTTCCCATACGTTTCTTCGCCGATCAGCCGCGCTCGCGCTTCGGAGGCGAATGGAACAGCGCCGACACCGTCTCTCTCGAAAAAATCATACGGGAGCACCACAATGAACTCGCCGGAATGATTCTCGAGCCCATCGTTCAGGGCGCAGGAGGAATGTGGTTTTACCATCCGCAGTATCTCCGTGAGGCCCGACGTCTCTGCGACGAATACGGCCTTTATCTCATATTTGACGAGGTGGCTACAGGATTCTGGCGCACAGGCCGCGCATTCGCATGGGAACACGCCGGAGTCGAGCCTGACATCATGACCATAGGCAAAGGGCTTACGGGAGGCTATCTGACCTCATCGGCCGTGCTGACGACACGCGACGTCGCCGACACCATCTCGCGCGGCGAGGCCGGAGTCATGATGCACGGCCCCACGTTCATGGCCAATCCCCTCGCATGCGCCATCGCCATAGCGAGCCTCAGACGACTCAAGGCTCAGTATATGCCGGCTGTCATAGGCCATCTCGAGGCGATGATGAAGAAATTGCTCGAACCGGCCCGCGAGTTCTCCAATGTGGCCGACGTGCGCGTTCTCGGCGCCATCGGTGTTGTCGAGATGAAAGAGCCTGTCGACGTCGGCTCGTTCCAGCGCGAATGTGTCAGCCGCGGAATCTGGGTGCGTCCCTTCGGCAGGAACGTCTACATAATGCCTCCATATATCATCGGCGACGACGACCTGACAGTCCTCGCCACCTCGATGCTCGACATTATCAGGCCATGAATCTTCAGGCAACACTCTGTCAGCTCGAACGCGACGGCAACCTGAGGCGGATTCCCGCCGAGTCGCCGACGGGAATAGTCGACCTCTCGACCAACGACTATCTCGCCATCGGCGCCGACCGCGACATGCAGCGCCGGTTTCTCGAATCGGCAACGGAGTCGCTGACATCGTCGGCCTCACGGCTTCTGGCTTCCGACCAGCGTTCCTACACCCGGCTCGAAAGTCTGCTTAAAGAGCTCTCGGGCGGACGCGAGGCACTGTTGTTCAACAGCGGTTACCACGCCAACACAGGCATCGTTGCCGCCATCTCCGACAGCCGGACACTCATCGTGGCCGACAAGCTTGTCCATGCCAGCATAATCGACGGCATTCGCCTTGGGAGCGCCCACTTCGAGCGGTTCCGCCACAATAGTCTCCCCCATCTCGAGAAGATCCTCGCTGCGAAAGCCTCCGGCTATGAGACTGTGGTAGTCATCGTCGAGAGCATCTACAGCATGGATGGCGACAAGGCCGACCTCGAAAGCCTCGTCGCGATTAAACGCCGCTACCCCAACCTACTGCTATATGTTGATGAAGCCCATGCCGTCGGCGTCTGCGGCCCGAATGCCCTCGGACTCGCCGACAGCCTCGGACTCACCGGCGATATCGATATCATCGTCGGAACTTGCGGAAAAGCCCTCGCTTCATCGGGCGCCTTCGTGCTTTGCGACCCGGCAATGAAGAGCTTCCTCATCAACCGTGCCCGAAGCCTGATCTTCTCGACGGCCCTTCCGCCGATCTGCGCCGAATGGACAGCCTGCGTCATGGAACATCTCGCCTCTGACCATACCCGCGCCCGCGCTCTTGACGAGCGCGTTACGCTAATGGACGAGCTTCTGGGCCGCTCAGACGGCAGCCATATCGTGCCGATCCCCGTCGGTGACCCGCACCGCGCCGTAGAGCTGTCGCAGAAACTTCTCGAAAGCGGATTCAGAGTGCTTCCCATCCGCGTGCCCACAGTTCCGCCCGGAACCGACCGCCTGCGCCTCAGCCTGACTCCCGAGGTCACTCCCGACGACCTGCGGCGCTTCGTCATCACCCTGAAGAATCTGACCGCATGAAACAGACCATTACTCAACGAGGCAATGACCGCCTGCTCATCGTGTTTGCCGGCTGGGGCTGTGATGCTGCCGCTGTGGGCGAAATATCGGCCGAGGGCTACGACACGCTCGTCGTCAGCGATTACCGCTCGCCGGAGTTCGACGACAGCCGCCTTGCCTCTTACAGCGAGATTGCCGTCATAGCCTGGTCGTTCGGCGTAATCGCGGCGTCTCGATTCCTTGCCGAACGCCCTGCATTACCACTGACGCTCGCTGCCGCCGTCAATGGCACACTCCATCCTGTCGACGACACGCTCGGCATTCCCCGCGCCATCTTCGACGGCACCCTTGCGGCCCTCGACGAGCGCAACCTCACGAAATTCTATCGCCGCACAGGTTTCGGCGCCGAGTCGGCCGCCATGGCCGCACGAATGGACATCGACGCCCTCCGCGACGAGCTCCGCGCCATCGACGAAATGACAGGGCAGTTTTTCGACGCATGGGACATTGCCTTCATAAGCTCGGCCGACCACATAATACCACCCGAAAATCAACGACGGGCATGGGAAATGACCTCTACTTCCGTGGTCACGCTCGACACACCACATCTGCCACCATTACAGGCCATCGCAAAAGATCTGCTCGTCGACAAGCGCCTTGTCAGACAACGCTTCGGCTGTTCCGCCACGACATACAACGACAACGCCTCCGTTCAGCGGACTATCGCAGAACATCTCTGCAAAAAATTACCCGACAGACACCTCGGCGACATCCTTGAAGTCGGAAGCGGCTCGGGACTGCTCACCCGCGAGCTTCTAAGGCGACAGCCGTCTTCATTCAGGGCCATCGACCTCAACGCCGCCGAAATAGACGGGCAGCCGGTCGAAGCCGCCGACGCCGAAGTGTTCATGGCCAGACAAGAGCCTGAGCGGTTCGACACTATAGTGTCCGCCTCGACCATGCAATGGTTCAACTCCCCACGGCGTTTCGCAGAACGCGTCCGACGCGCATTGCGTCCCGAGGGAACAGCCGTCTTGTCGACCTTCGGGCCCGACAACTTCGCCGAGCTCGACGGACTGGCGCCCCGGCGCCGCTATCTATCGGCTGACAGGTGGCGCACCATATTGCCCGATGCCGTAATCGAAGAGGAACATATCGAACTCCTTTTCGAAACTCCCGCCGACGTTCTCCGCCATATAAAACTCACCGGCGTCAACGCCATACGTCAGGGTAGCCACGCTGAAGCACTCAGACTTCTTCGCAACTATCCCCGCCGTTCCGACGAGCGCTGCTCACTGACCTATCATCCGATTTTCATCATTCTGCAAAAATGAGCAAAATATTCATCTCCGGCATCGACACCGACGCCGGCAAAAGCTACTGCACAGCCTGGTACGCCAACCGACTGGCTGCCGAAGGACAGACCGTCATAACCCAGAAATTCATCCAGACAGGCAATGTCGGCCGCAGCGAAGACATCGAGCTTCACCGCGCTCTGACCGTCGGGCATCTTCTCGACGAAGACCGCGAAGGGCTGACAGCCCCCGTTATTTTCAGCTATCCGGCCTCAGCACAGCTCGCTGCCCGTATCGACGGGCGGGAAATAGACCTCGGAGTTATCGACCGTGCGTCCGATGAGCTCCAGCGTCGCTTCGACACAGTCCTCATCGAAGGCGCCGGCGGACTCATGGTTCCCATAACCGACGACTTCTTCGCCATAGACTATGTGGCATCACGGCGCCTGCCGCTGATCCTCGTCGTAAACGCCAAGCTCGGCTCGATAAACCACACCATCCTGTCGCTCGAAGCCATCAAGGCCCGCGGGATCCAACTCGCCGGAGTTCTCTACAATACCCACTTCGACAACGACGCTCCCATCGCCGCCGACACCCATGACTTCATCGCCCGATACCTAAGCCGCCATTTCCCCGACGCCTTCTATCTCGACGTGCCCTCGATGCAGGCGCCCGAATGTGATTTTCGTTAATTGCTTGGGACATTTGGCTATTATTGCCTACCTTTGTGCCATGAATTCTGAACAGGCCAAGCCCTACAACATATCCATAGCCAAAGAAACTATCCACGACTTCGACACCGTCACTTTCGACGGCACTATTTCCGTGATCGACACCGTCGAGGCCGCCGACAAAGCCATAGCCGAGCTTGAACGGGAGACAATCGTCGGGTTCGACACTGAAACAAAGCCCACCTTCCGCAAAGGGCCCGGGAATCCCGTGGCCCTCATGCAGATATCCACCGACACCCACGGCTACCTTTTCCGCCTCAACAAAATCGGATTCCCCGAATCGCTGCGCCGGTTCATCGAGAACGGCAATGTCAGGAAAATCGGTCTTTCTCTTAAAGATGACTTCTTCGTCATGCACCGTAACGGCCAGTTCGAACCGGCCGGATTCCTCGACCTGCAGAAATATGTCGGCCGGTTCAAGATTGCCGACTGCTCGCTCCAGCGCATCTATGCCATTCTTTTCAACCGCCGTATCTCGAAAGGCCAGCGCCTCAGCAACTGGGAAGCTTCGAAACTGACTTCCGCCCAGCAGGCCTACGCCGTAATCGACGCCTGGGCATGTCTGAAAATCTACAACTACCTCGAAGAGGGACGTTTCAACCCCGAAACCTCCCCCTATAAAGTCTATCCCGAAGAACTGCCCGCCTGATGAAGCGATACAATGTCATTCCGGCCATTCTTGCCGCATATCTGCTTGTGATGTGCTACATAGGCCGCGCTGAATTCTTTGCCGGGAACTACATCTACTACTTCGGCATAATCGGTGCAACCCTCGTCTGCATTATCGCCCTGCGATTCTTCCTCAAGCGCCGCGACAAACTGCGTCGCGAACGCGAAGACGACCTCCGCAAAAACAAATAAATCCACAATCAACGGCTGTATTGCCGCATTCTCTTACCTTAAATTTTATCCAATGAAAATCAAACAGATTCTGTCGTATCTGCTCGTCATTTTCATGGCCACTGCCTCTGTAGACGCAGCAGCACAGCGCCGGACAGGCGGTAAATCGAAAACACGCACATCTCTTGTAAAATCCTCGACCGGATTACCGAACGCACTCGGTCGTGACACGTATTCCACCATAAAGAAGAATGTTGTGCTTAAATATGTCGGAAACGATCCGGATGAGTATATAAATTATACCAGCTACGACATTGACATAAAATGGCCCACCGACATTCGACTTGCAGGCACAGGAGGGAGCGGAACCACAGCCGAGATGGATAATCACAAAAGCCGTGTCGAAGAGATTCAGGCGCTGATCGTAAATGCCCTTCTCGACGAATATGGCACTTCCGATATTAAAAAAGAAATCAATAAGCTGACAACTCCCAGTAATAACTGGAAAGTCGTGCCTTCAGTTCCTGAATCTGCTTTAGACATAGAAAACGGTCACATGCCTGCCATTCGCGAAATATCTGTTAAGCCCTACCTTTCATGTAACAAATGGATCTGCTTTGAGCTTACTAATTTCAATATGGAGGGTAATGGTTGCGATGGCTATACTAAATGGATAACCATTCCAAGAAATCAGGCTGCTTGGAACCGCACTGAGATAACTTTGATCTCAGCTCTGGATCCTTCGAACTATACCGACAATGTAGCTTCGCAGTATGGAAAGGAAATATCTGCCCTGATAAAGGCAGCCGCTCAGAAAGACGGAAGTTATGAGTGGATCCGAAACGGAAATGGAATCAGCATTCCGAATACCATCCGTCCTGAAAAGACCGGTTTGTCATTCATCTTTTATCAGGCAAGATGCAGCTATGTTGACGTTTTCGTAAGTTATGCCAAGCTGAAGCCGTATCTCCCTTCATCGGTCTACAATATATTAGCCGGAGGAACAGGCTGGTCAACGAAATAAATTCTCTTGTTTCAAGGCAATGAAAAAGCCGGCGCTGGGCGTCGGCTTTTTCGTTGATGATGAATGAAGTGAGAGTTATCTGACAACTTTCAGAGAAGCACTGTCGGTTGCCACGATGTAGATTCCGGCGGGAAGGTCGACGAGGCTGACAGCATCGCGGCCCTGACGGAGCAGCGAGCCGGCGGCATTATAGACGCTCAACAGGCTTCCCTCGCAGCTGGCAACATAGTTGACGTAGCTGATGACGGCAGTATTGTCACCATTGATTTCGGTTATCGAGTTCTCGTTCCTGACAACGGTCAGCTGAGCCTCGGCCTGCTTGCCGTTAAGGCCGAAAGTAATCTTCGTCGAACCCTCGGCGAGACCTTTAACAACGATATTGATTGCTTTTCCGTCGGACTCCATATCGCCGGCTTCGGCCACTGTCTCGTCAGCTATTTCGAAAGCGAAACCTTCGACAAGCTCTTCGGTCAGCTCAACTCCGTGGAGGCTGAGCGAGAACGTGATTTCGCCGCCGGTCTCGACTGTGGCTACTGCGGGAGTAACCGTCAGCAGTCCCCCTTCGAAATAGAGTTCAGGATGACTGGCGTCGCCGGTCTGGTTCCACGGGTTATCGGCGTCGTTGCCGTATTTCCAGCCCATGGCTGTGAAAAAGTCGACCGAAGTATCTTCCGAGGCAATAGATTTGCCTTCTGTAGATGTCAGGGCATCGTCGATTTTGTCTGACACGCGGTTCAACGAAGCGACAGCATAGTTGCCTTCGAGGCCTGCATCGGGTTCCCTGGGATCACCGTAAACGGGATTATACTCACTGTCGTAGTCAATTACATCAGGTTCGGCATTTGCAACCGAAGCGCCGACGATGCGGTGCATGGTGTCGTTCTGTCCGGGATATTCCTCGCTCGCCGGAGTCTGGCCGGTATAGCTCAGTGAGGTGAGATCAACATAGCAGTTCTTAACAGCGGGGCCTGCCGGTTCGGTCTGTTCGTTGTCGGGATTGAGAGCCGAATAATCGGGCGAGAGATTTCCGACAATGCCGCCTGCTTTCGGGCCACCGCCCCAGCGGGGATTTTCCGTTGCCTCGATCGAGCCTTCGACATGGCAGTTCGCGATAAGAGCGCGGCCCGAATCGCCGGCTATACCACCGACAGTATTCTTCGCCTTGATTGCTGCGTCGACATGACAGTCAGAGACTCCGGCTGCATTGGCATTCAGAGTCGCGACAATTCCGCCAACCTCCGAGCCGCCATTGATAGAGCCGCTTACAGCACACGCTTTTATAGCCGAAGAGGTGACAAGGTTCAATGCGATACCGCCGACTGAATTCTCAGGTGCAACGATAGAGCCGTTGAACGAACACTCCGAAACCGTCGAATAGAGCGACACACGGCCGACAAGACCTGCTACATCGCAATTATCAGAGGTCACCTTGGCGTCGTAGACGTGGACATTGCTTATGGTGGCGCCGGTAAGGACAGAAGCAAGAATCGCCTGATCCTCGGCTGACGCTTCAAGAGTCGGATTGACGAAATTCAGATTGCGCACAACTCCGGCCTCGTAATCGGCGTCAGAGGGTTTCATGACAGTAGGAATGAGAGCGCGGTCAAGGTCGAGATTGCTAATGGTGTAGCCTTTTCCGTCAAGAACTCCCGTGAACTCATATTTGGAAGTTTTGAGAGTATGGCCCGAGGCGTCTATATCACATCCGAGAACATAATAAGCATCGGGGCTTGCACTGATATGCTGCAGACCGCCGACTGTTGTAATCACATAAGGACGTCCGCGTGAACCGCTTCCCTGCTCATAACCGACCAGCGGAAGCTGATGAGCCGCAAACGTGTAGCTGTAATCCTTGACATAACTTACAACCAGCCGCGGATCATCACCATCGAGATTCACAAAAGCGATATTGGCTATCGAACCCATTTCATCGTCGGGGCCGAGCTGGAGAAGAGGCTCTGCCTCGGGATCAGAGCTTATAACGAGCAGCTCTTCATGGTTGCCTTTTCCGTCATCATTTTTGCGCTTGACCAGCGCCATATATTCACGATTGTCATCAAGATTGAAAATATAGGGATCGAAGCCGTCGTAATAGCTGTAAATCTGGGCGAAGTCGACATTCTTTCCTACATTGATATAATCTACATGGTCGACCTGGCCGTCGCGGGTAATATAAGCCATAGCAGTGTATACGTCGCCGTTGTCCTGAGAAGCCCCGCGGGTCTGGGCCGCTGCGAAAACATAACCGTCGGCCGAAGGAATTCGCTCGGTATCGACTGTCAGATAAACATTTTCGGCTATCATATAGGGAAGAGACACCTCGGTCTCGCCCGTCACGAGGCTTACGAAATTGAACTTATATGAGTCGCCGTCCTCGACAATAAAGAGCACCTGCGGGTCGAAACCCTTTATGTCCTGCATGAAATAGCCACCCGTGACATTCTCGGCTATCGTGATTTTCTTTTCTCCGACAGCTGTCTGAGACTTTGCCGCAGTGGAATAGACATAATAATCATAGGTATAGCTGTCGTTGTCCGACGTATAATGCTGGCGGGTTATAATCAGAGAAGGAAGACCGTCGGCCGAATAGCGCCCGAACGACAGGTCATTGTCGTAGCTGAAATCGCCGAGATAGAGGAACGACAGATCATCGATAGTAGCCGTCGACGGAATCGTCGTTGTAGAGTAGAGTGTGGCAGCCGCATCCCATGACGACTCAAGAGTATAGAGATCCACCATAAGCTCATTGTCGGGTGTGGGATTGTCGTTGTTATAATCGAAAGGATCTTCATACCAGCAATACTTCATGCGGTTGACCGCGAACCAGGGTTTGCCGTCGGATACGGTCGAGATAAAAGGCATGGCGTTTTCTCCGGCCACGGTTATCTGCGGCACGCGGACTGTCAGCGCCGGATCACCCATTCCCGAATAGCCTGCCGATTTATAGGTATTGAACACCAGATCGACAACGTTTACAATTCCGTTGACCTCCGGGGTGGTGGTTTCTTCCTCGGTCATGAAGGTAATCCAGAATTTCTCGCTCCAGGCGTCGGTAGCGCTGTTGACAGCCGATGTGACATAACCCTGGAAGGTTGCCAGCGGAGTGTTGTTCCCTATGGAATAGACTACAGTGCGATAATGGTTTACATTCTTCGACGTATTGAAGGCGAGACCTATCATAATCTCATATTTGTCGTCGTCGTTAAAGAATTTCTTAGTGACAGTCGGTGTGATCTGAAGCTGCGCGAGCTTGGTCTCGCCTTCAGCCATTGTCACAGCGTCTTCAACAGTGCCGACAATATCGAGTTTAGTATCGTAGACCGTCAGTTTGAACCCCTTGATAATAACTTCGGTATACGCTTCATGTTTGACGGTCTCCTTATCATAAGCGACAGTATAATACCAGACTTCGCCGTTCGGCATATCGAGATAACCGAGATCGTCAGACGCGGGCAGTTTCTTCAGCGCCATAGTTGCAGGCGAGAGGGTCTCGACACGGGCAACATCGGCACGCGACCGGCTTACCTCAGACGGCCGTTGCGGATTGCCGGCAAAATCCGTCACAGCCTTCGGTTCGGGCATATAACGGAAAAGCGGAGCCTCGGAACGCGGAGCGGCAACCGACGAAAGAGCAGATGCCACTGCCAAGGCTGTTAAAAAAGAATGCTTCATTTATTTGATGTTTATTAAGGGAGGTTCTATTATTTGATTTTTCAGACTGGCGCATCGAGACAGAACCTCATTAAGCCTCGCCTGTCAGCCTTT
>PPYF01188354.1_pt1 | contig 17341 bp, 20 predicted proteins | sample 1559871 | NCBI WGS metagenome assembly PPYF01 (sample SAMN08240021, study PRJNA423297) | Human gut metagenome, whole genome shotgun sequencing project.
GGGACTGTCGAAGCTGTCCGCAATATTCTGTACGCATGAGATATCCCTTAACTTAGCCGTCGGCGGATTGTCGCCTGCCTGGCAGGCTTTACTGTCGCAGCTTTAGCTGAATGTCACTACTGGATGAAAAAAGGGGGCTATTATACTGGAAATTCTCGCTGACGATAAGCCCAGTGCGGTTTATACGCCTGTTTGCTGAACGCTTATTGCTTACGCTCACAAAAATTAACAATAATTATCCATTCGATCACCTGGCGACAATTGTAAGGTATGCCCCCGACAGCCCGCTTACAGAGGAATAACCATGCTGAATTTAGTCGCAAACAAAACCGCCCTTGTCGTCATTGACTTGCAGGAAGGCATTCTGCCGTTCGCCGGCGGCCCGCATACCGCAAGCGACGTTGTGTCACGCGCCGCGCGTTTAGCCGAAAAATGCCGCGCCGCCTCTGCGCCGGTGGTGATGGTACGCGTGGGCTGGTCCGCCGACTTTGCCGAAGCGTTAAAACAGCCGGTTGACGCGCAGGCCCCGGCAAAAGCGCTGCCGGACAACTGGTGGACCTATCCGGCTGAACTGGGTAAACAGGACGGAGATATCGAAGTGACCAAACGCCAGTGGGGCGCCTTCTACGGAACCGATCTTGAAATGCAGCTGCGCCGCCGAGGCATTGACACCATTATTCTGTGTGGGATTTCAACCAATATCGGCGTCGAGTCAACCGCGCGTAACGCCTGGGAGCTGGGCTTTAATCTGATCATCGCCGAAGATGCATGCAGCGCCGCTTCCGCTGAGCAACATCAGGGCAGCATGACGCATATCTTCCCGCGCATCGCCCGCGTGCGCAGCACCGAGGAGATCCTCGCCGCCTTATGATTTATCTTGGGCTTCCCCAATGGTCGCACCCGAAATGGGTGCGATTGGGTATTACCAGCCTCGAACAGTACGCTCGCCACTTTAACTGCGTGGAGGGTAACACCACGCTGTACGCGCTGCCAAAAGCCGAGATTGTCGCCCGCTGGCAGGCTCAAACGGATGATAACTTCCGTTTTTGCTTTAAATTCCCGGCGGCCATTTCACATCAGGCTGCGCTACGCCAGTGCGGCGATCTCACGCAGGAATTTTTCCAGCGGCTATCGCCTCTCGCCGGGCGAATTGGTCAGTACTGGCTACAGCTTCCCGCGACCTTTGGGCCGCGCGACCTCCCTGCGCTATGGGCATTCCTCGACGGCCTGCCAAAGGAATTCCATTACGGCGTGGAAGTTCGCCATCCAGGCTTTTTCAGTAAAGGTGATGAAGAGCGACAGCTCAATCGTGGCCTGCACGAACGTGGGGTGAATCGCGTGATTCTTGATAGACACGTTTAAATACACCACCTAAAGCGATACAATCTAAGTATCAGTTTTGAGGTGGTAAACAATGAAACGTGTCATTTCATACATTCGTTTCTCATCAGAGAAGCAAGCTAAAGGCGACTCACTCCGCAGACAGTCTAAGATGGTCACGGATTGGCTTAAGGCTCACCCTGAGTACTATCTAGATGAATCCCTTACTTTTCGTGATTTAGGCGTTAGCGGGTTCACTGGCAAACACTTACAAGGTGGCTTAGGTGACTTCTTAACCGCTATCGAGAAAGGGCTTGTTAAAGCTGGTGATACGCTCTTGATAGAATCCCTTGACCGTCTGTCACGTCAAGATGTAGACCAAGCAAGTGAGCTATTACGAAACATTCTCCGCTCTGGTGTAGATGTAGTCACCTTGTCCGATGGCGAACATTACACAAAGGAATCTCTTAAAGACCCGTTAGCCTTGATTAAAAGCATTCTGATAATGCAAAGAGCACATGAGGAATCATTACGTAAATCTGAACGTATCCAAGCTGCATGGGATGCAAAGAAGGAAGAGGCTAAAGCTGGTATCAAGATTTCTAAGCGTTGTCCTGCATGGCTCAAGCTTAATGATGACCGTAAAAGCTTCTCTGTAATCCCTGAGAAGGTAGAGACAGTAAAGAGATGCTTTCAGCTACGGCTAGAGGGTAAGTCTATCTGGGATATTGTCAGGACTCTTAATGCTGAAGGTCACCAAACACTAAACCAATATAAAGCGGGTTCATTTGGTCAAACTTCTGTACAAGACCTTTTGAAGAATCGTTCTGTAATTGGTTACTTCACCCCTAAAGGCTGTGAAGAGATTGCAGGTTATTACCCTTCTATTATTCCTGAGACTGATTTCTATAGGGTTCAGCAATTATCTTATAGTCGATATGGAAGGAAGCCTGTCTCTGAAAACCCTATGGCTGTGAACCTCTTCAAAGGTGTTATCCGTTGTTCTGAATGTGGTCATACTTTGATTATTAATGGATTTACTGAAAAACGTCATGGTATTTACCGTTGTCCCTGTAAGCAAGAAAACCGTTGTAATGCCAAGGGATTATCAAGAAAACAGACAGACGGAACATTACTTACTCTACTCTCTCGTATAGACCGTTTTGAACCAGAACAAATAAATGTTATTGACACCTTAAAATTACAGCGCGAAGGGATTCTTAAGAATATCGAAAAGTTGGTGGAGTTGTCGCTTATAATTGATGATATGACGGCTATCACTTCCAAGCTTAAACAGCTTAAAAGCGACCTGTCACTAATTGAATCTGACATTGAAAAAGAGAATCAGCGAATCAAATCTATTGATACTGGTTCTTTGTCTGATTGTGATTTGAGTACAAAGGCAGGAAGGATTGAAGCGCAATTGATTATTCGTGGTGTTGTTAAAGAAGCTGTCTTAGACACTACTAATAAGCGTTGCAAGGTTGTCTTTCACAACGGTAAGGTAATTGACCTACCCATAACAGAAAACCCCTCAGAAGCTGTTACAGAGGCTATACAGTCGCTTACTGAGATTGCTTCTAAGGGGTTATTAGATATCGATGAGTTTTCACTTTAACGGTAAGTCTTGTTAGGATTTATAGAATACTTTTTGAGGACTCGACCAGCTTCATTATTAGCCTTTTGAATGCTGGTTGTTTCTTCTTTAGACAGACTTGAATAGTCAATCTTCCAAGACTTATTACAGCTAATTTGAGCATCAAGAATCTTGCTTCTTCCTTCTGGTGAATAGCCCGATAAATCTGTTACCTGCATTAATTCTTTGCAAGATAACATTGGTGAACCGTAAGACGTTGTGGTATTCCCTGTATTCTTCTTAGAAGTTACACCATCATCTTTAGTAGTTGCCGTTTTACCAGTTGCAGCAGAAACATCAGTTGTTCCTACCACTGCTTTAAAGTCTACTCCTTGGAATACCATCTGGATTCTTAAACCGTTCGAGATAGTATGCTCCTTGGAAGCTTTAAACTGTGTAATTACTGCATCATCAATCTTAATACCATCTTTACAGATGATTGAAATAATTTGCTTCTGGTCTCTCCAAGTCTCTACAGTTGAAATAAAGTTTTCTACAAGTTGCCCTTGTCGGGTTCTTATAATAGAACCGCTTGAACCTACTACTACAGCACCAGAGATAGTGATTGTTTTAGGTGCTCTTTGAACGTTATCCGTAAGGGTCTGCCCAGACTGCATAGCCTGAGTTGTCACCATCATAGGGGAGTCATATTCCATATTCTCTGTTGCTGACAGTGACAGAAAGTTATCTGGGTTACCATGTAGATGGAAATAAACCCCATCCTTACCTGAGTATCTGATTTGCTTTGTATCAAACATTGTTGTATTCCTACTCATCTATTAGTGGTGTGCTACGTGAATGCACCTGAGTAGTTATAGGCATCAGTTTTCATTTTTCACGTAACACACGGTTAAATTACTAGTCTTCTGGATAGCTTGAGCTAATTAAAGTAGCCTCTGCATAGTTATCATAGATATTGTTGCTGAAATTAATAAAACTATCTTGGTCTGGTTTAATAGCAACTTCACCACCAAGAGAGACTTTAACAGGTTCCTTAATACGCTTACTCAAAGCATTAATTTCATTCCGTAACGACTGAATATCTGAACTTGTTAAACTGTTCTGAGTGATATTATTTAGTTCTGGATGCTGGAATCTTGCAATATTCAAAGCTGCATTATCCAAAAAATCACCCACTGAACTAAAAATTCGATTCCACCCTTCATTAATTTCATTCGGTTTATCAGGGTCACCTGAATAAGCAGGGTTAAAATCAGTTCCAACACCGACACCAGAAGGATGTAGATTAGCGTTTTTAGCTGACTCTGAATTAACATAATTAGCGGCTTTCTTCAGCGCATACAATGCAAGAGTGACACCTCTAATTTGTGGAATCATTGAGGCAAACGCTAAAGCTAATTCAGTTCCATCATTAGCGAAACCAAATGCAGCAGCAGTACCAACACCACCAACTACACCATTAAATCTCCCACCTTTACCGCCAGCCTGTGAAGTTACCTGTCCAGCAACCTGATTAGCTCTTGCTCCAAGCGTTGTAATTGCCCTGACAAGATTTAAAACCCCTGCCGTAGAACTTGCTACTGCTTTCACTGATAACGCCATAGTAAGTCCTTTGACGAAATTAAGTAGTTTCTCACCAGCACCGTCAATTAACTTTTGCTGTGCATCATCAAGACTGAAATAGAACTTTTTAACCTGAAGCATCCACCCTTCAAGTTTGTTATTGAACACACGAATATCATCAACACCATTTTTAAGCATGTTGATAAGCCCACCGATAGCATCACCAGCAGAACCGCTAACCATACCCATTTCACTAAGCAAGCTGCTTAGGCTGGTTAAGAAGCCGTTTAACTCATCCTGTGAACCTGAGAAGACTTTAACAAGCGTATCATCCCAATTGTTAGCCAGCTTCCCTAAAGCGGTTTGAGTGCTCTTGGCGACTTCAGCCCAACCACCCGCTTTATCAATCATCAAGCCCATCTGTTTAGCGACTTTAGGAAGAGTATCAGCGGAAAGTACCTTCCCGTTTTTCATGGCTGCATCAAGCTCTGTAGCAGTCATACCCAATGCTTCAGCGAATAGTTTAAATGCACCTGCCATACGGTCACCTAACTGACCACGAAGTTCTTCAGCCTGAATCTTGCCCTTGCTCGCCATTTGCTCAAAAGCTTTCAAAATGCCGTTTAGCTCATCGTTACTAAGCCCCATTAACCGGCTCATAGCAGTTGCATTACCAAATAGTTGTTGTGTCTCATCCTGTGACATAGAACCCTGAGCACCAGCGGCAAACTTAGCGTAGCTTGATAGACCTTCACTGATATTTAAACCTGTCTTGTCTGCCAACCCCCTGATAAATGTTTCAGCTTCAGGCGCTTTATCTCCAAGAACAAATTTAGATGCTCGCTGTGCTGAATCTCTTTTCAAACCAGCATTCATAATGCTCTTGTAAGCGTTAAGAGCACCCATTACAGAATAGAATGCACCTGATAACTTAATTGCATTACTTGCTAAGTTACCAAAGGAATCATTTACTTTATTGATGTTGGTGGTCTTTGTCTGTGACCTATATTTACCCAGCGCTTCACGAAGAGACTGATTTATCTTTGCAAGCTCAACATTAAACTTTTCATTTCCAATATTACCAGCCTTACCGCTTAAGCTGTAATACTGTGCTTTAAACATTTTCGCCATTAGCGGATTAACATCACCAAGCTTAGACATATTCACACTATGCGCTGCTGTGATTGCTCGGCTACCACTAATTCGTGGTTGCCTTGCTGCTTTAACAGTTTCTTCAACCTGAGTTTTGAACTTAAAGACCTTCGTAGACTTAGCTCTTTCTTCCAGTCTATTAAAAGTCTGGTTAATCTTCTTTTCCATATTCCCTAAAGAGGCTGTTAAATCCTTATCCATGCTCTTTGGGTTAACTTTAAATGCTTTATTTAAATTACGTTCAATCTTTGTAGCTGACTGCATAGCGAGTTTTTCAACTCGTTGCAATCCCTTAATAACGTTTTCATTGAAGCCTAATTCAACGATAAACGAATCAACTGTAAACTTGCTCATTCATATTTCACCTCATACAAAAAAGGAGAGTTACCGATTTTATTCGATAATCTCTCCCGTATTAGTTTGACCCAACCAATTCTTATTAATGGTAAACGTAAGTATGAATCCCATCTTCACCTAAAATCTGTGCATCACATGGTAACTTATCCAAGCACCACGAAGGAATCTTACGTACCTTTGCTTTATGCGAGGTGATAATTTGGCGCTTACTCTTAATTCGTAGCTTTGGCTTGTTTGGTTGCAGCTTCAAACTTTCACAAACAGATTTAATAACCTCGTAACGCTGCTGTAAATCAATCATTCATCACCTCACACCATATCAAATAGCCTTTGCATATTTGCTAGAAATCTTAGTTAGCTGCTCAATATCAGCTTGCAATGCTTGTTTCTTCTGTGCTTCATAGTCGCTGATTAGTTGCTTCATAGCTTTAAGCTGGTTAGCAAGTTCTTGCTTAAATCTGTTTAATTGTTTGCTATGACACTCAAGCAGATTCTTTTCAGCTAACAGACAAATCTCTTCATCTGTTTTATCAGACAATAAAATATATGAGCCTGTACCGCGTGAAGCTGGTCTAACATCAATTAAACGGAATCCTTCAGGGATGCTCTGAAGAACCTTTGAAACATTCTCTCTTGCTGTACCAAAACCATCATTATCTTCAATTGAGTAATACGCGAATGGATTTTGTCTAATTTCCACTTCAATATCAAAATCAGTTGGCTTCTCAGTTTCTTCAAAGTTCTTCACATTGTCGTAAGCAATATCAAGCTTAATACGCTGTGCTTTCAGCAATGGGTAATATTCACGCTCAAGCTCAAGTAATGCTTCAGTTTTGCATACATCAGGTAACTCAGTTGGTTCAGGGTAGACATTGATAATTTCGCTTGGGATTGCTGTCTTGCGTTCCCATTCTTCCTTAGCAACTCTATCAGCAATTGCTTCTTGCTGTTTATGTACCGGATGAGCACCATTACCACCACTCAGATTAACTCTTTCAAAAGCTAGTGGTCTGCTATCAGTTTCTTTTTCAAATTCATTTCTAATCATTGTTTAATTTCCTTCTAAGTGTGTTTAAGTTTTCGTGAAGTACACTCAGTAGCCACACTTAGAAGAGTAACTATGAATTATCCAAAGCTACCAAGTGTACTTGACGAAAAAGCCCTAAACATTTCTGTGAAGGGCTGTGTAAACGTTTAATTGAGAAAGAACAGGTGAAGAACTTTCTTCAAAGGTTCTCTGACAAAAGCACTTGAAGAAATGCCCTAAAATTAAAGATGATTCGGATGAAGCATCCTCATTAGGGCTAAATTTACCTGTAAGGATATATCAAGAGTCAAATGGTTTTAAAATAGCCTCTCAATTGTTGAGTTAAGAGGCTATGATGAAAGCATTGCACTTCCAGATATATTATCAACTAGATGTAGAGTTATTGAAAATAATAGAGAGAGATGATTCGGATAAGAATTACCCTCATAGAATTGCTCTCCTCATATATACAATCTTACTATGCTCAAGGTTATTTGTCAACACCTATTTAACATTCTGATAACATCAATTCTTGTTAGCTTCGTTACCAATCAGGCAACCAACAAATAACCCTAACATTGTCCAAGCAATTACCAAATCCATTACAGAATCCCTCTTTTCTTTGCTGCCAAGATAACTCGTTTGACGGTATTTTCAATAGATGTAAAGTAGGCACTGTTTTTCTCAATCAGAGTATCGGGAATCTCAATAGTTCCCACTGGTTCACCAATAGTGACACTCTTAAACTGCCAGATATCACCTTTAACCTGCTCAAAGACTTTTTCAAAGTCGAACTTTTTGATAGCTTCATCAATTTGTACTTTCATTAGTGTAAAACCTCGTTTGTTTGTAGTTGAAAAATATTGTCAGAGTACAAAATCGCAATAGCCGCTTTCATGTATTTTTCAGGGCTAACGCTAAGTTTGTTTGTTTCCTTGATGATAAGTCGCTTTATGGTTGAGTCGGTAACAGGTAACATCATTTGAGGCTCGCCACATTCTATCGACTGAATAAAGTCAGAGATGCTTTCTGCATTATCAGCCATCAAAGATAGCAACATGAGAAAGTCAATATAGATGCCTGCATCAGTTAAATGTTCAATCATATTTACCGTGTCATTATCAAAGAAAATCTGTAATTCGTATTCGTTCATTTCTTAAATCCTTTCTGTATCGCATTCTGAGGCGTTTTAACCCCTTTTCAGGGGGTAGGTGATAGCTATATACCACCCACCCTAAATTAAGGGGTGAAAATCGCTTAGGATGGTGCTGAGAGCGCCTGAGAGGGCTTAAATCATTTTTGTTCAAATGTCTCGGACTTGTATTAGGTATCAGGAAACACCTTCACCCCAATAACCTAGTTCAATCTTGTGTTGCTCAAACCATTCCGGCTTAACTGCCACCTTTAATTTTTCGTTTGGGCTGGCGGCATGAATAAAAATATCTTTGGGATTGCGAATATCACCGAATCCATTTTCTTTAATTAGCAGGTCTGAAACGTGTTCAATCATCTTGTCTGTCAAATATTCGAATTTAATACATAGCATTAAACCTCCGTAGCTAACTTGTGAATCTTCAAACTCAGTAAGCGAGCAATATCAACTGGTAGTTTATTCTCAGCTTTAAGAGAATTAAGTGCTTCTCTTTCAATTCGAATATGCTTGCGACCTTTCGATACAGGGATTCTAATTAAATCCCCTTCAGAAACATCACGATTAATTGCAAGCTGCATGATTGTTTTGTGAGGTAAATTAGTTGTCTGTTTAATTCTGTTAAGCTCGTTAAAAGCTTTTTCTGAAATTCTTGTAAGTGTGTGTCTGCTCATTATTTTAAAGCCCCTCTGCTTGTGCGTATACATCAAATTCAAAGTCTGGTTCACTGGTTGTAAGGCTAATATTACCCACTTCCACATGATGATTAATTGTCTCAATAACTTTCATGCAAATAGTGGCTAAGTTAGCGCAATATTTATCGCTTGGCAGCTCACGGCTTAATCGGGTTGCCTGACGCTGAAGAAAATTTGTTAATGTGCTTGCGCTAATCTTGTCAAGACTTCGAAGTAAATAGAAAACTTTCCGGTGATAGTTATCTCTTCCGGCATTACGGCAAGTTCCGATAATAATATCTTCAATTCGTGACGGTAGTTGTTCGTAGCTATCAAAACTCATCAAGAAAGTTTTTAAAGTATTCTCTTTTTCTTTGCGTGTTGGCATGCGCCTTACCCGTGGCGCAATGCTACGAATGACCGCTTCAATGTTTTTACGTTCGGCTTTGGAAAAGGCTGGCAGTTCGTAGTTGGTGGGGGTGTCTGTGTAGCTGTAACCGTTGCTTCTATTGCGTCTCTTGGATTCTTCAAGAAATCTTTGAAATTCTGCGTCTATCATTCATATTCCGACCCTCATGTAATGTTATTATTCTGTTAACTCAATACATACAATACTAGCATTTTCAAGGATTAATGTCAAGTATTTTCGTAACAATTTATTAACATTTATGGTATAATGGGTTTATTGAGAGAGGGGATTATTAGAAGGCGTGGCTATCGAGAATGGTCACATATTTTGCGTTGCACAGAAGGTATATTGAATGTTTAACCTCCCTCCTGAACTGGTATCACCAGATACATGGATGAGTGGCGGTGTCGGGCTTGTTATTGGCGTCCTGCTCCGTTACTTCATCCTAAGAGTACTTATCGTCTTTAAGCTGTTCGGTCGTACATGGATACTTGACCTTAAGGGCAATGACCATAAAGACCCATCCTAACCCCATCACTCCCACCTCTGAAATATTTTTAGCTGGTGGGTAGTGAAATCTCTTGACAAATCCGGAAGGTTGTATCTTTCAGTTGGTCACTTCCAGCTACCCAATTGATAGTTTGTAGAAAAAATCCTTATTCATCAACGGGTTGTAATCACCCAATATATAGAACTGACAAGACCCTTCACAGAGAACCCTGTAACCTTAACAGTAATTTCTAAAAATGCTTATTTTTCAATTAGTTGTAATCACCCAATATAATAGCTGTTCAGCTTCTTCACAGAGAACTTTCAAGATTAACTTCACCCAGAGAGCGACACCCCAGAAAGGGAAGCTCCCTTCTTAACCAGTCTTCTTGACAGTCTTTACAGACCTTGTTCAAGGTAATCACAATAGATTTTTCTTCCCTCGTTCTTCGTGTTCCTCGGTTTACCTATTGAGACTTGAAAGACCTCTGTAAGTGCTCTCTTAGACATGGAAGAATAATATTGGTGAACCAAGCGAAGTCCCCTCTAAAAAGACTTTTACATACCTTTGTTTGCAATCACAGCAAACAGTACATTTCATTGACTTAGGTCAAAGACAAAGATATTGACACATGCTAATATTTTTGACACACCCTTACTTAACAGACTTCTTAAGAGCTTTGAAACAGTCTGATTAACAGGGGCGCTACCTATGGTTCTTCGTTTCCCTTTATCTTGGTAGTTTCTGTTAAGTTCTTTTCAGGTATCTCTTAAGGCAGTCTGTTAAGATTAATACTCTCCCTTCGGTTAATCGTATTTCTTCCCCCGTTAAATATTTCCTTCCTAGCAACTTGGTAATACCTGTGTAGTTTCTTGGCAGAATCTTTCAAGGTAACTTAGCTCTGAGTTTATGAAGTTGACCTATGAGATAGACTCTATCGAATCTATTAGTCAATTGTTGCTTAGGTGCTATATAGACTCCCTTATTGGGAAGAGAGGGATACAGTGACCATAGGAACCCCTCCCGTCAAAAGTTTCTTGAGGTTATTATCTCGATATGTATAATGGCTCACTGTACTAGGTTTACTTCCAAAGTAACCAAGCACCTCTTTATGGCAGTGTCCGGCGAGGTAAGGTCGGGTAGGGTGCTGTATGGTAGTGTCAGGTACGGTATGGGTGGATTGTCGTAGCCACGTTAAAAATCGACTTATAGGGACTCTTTCGGGAGTCCTTTTTTGTTTGTATAAAATCTGTACATACAATATCCAGCCTCTAAATTTTTTATAAAAAATGACCAGCCCTTTCTTCACCCCCCCTTCTGAAAATCTTCAAAAATATCTGTCACAGGTCTATGTCTGCTTGGTACGGTACATTCACGATATAGCACCCCCTTTGCAGAATTTTAAAATATCATTGACTTTCTTCATGGATTACTGCATGAGGCTCAACAAAAACCCATTCACATCTAATGATAATTTTAAAGAAGTTTAAACCTATCAATGACTGTAACATTTTATAGCTCTGTGAAGACTTCTCCAGATTTCCCTGTAACAGACACAAACTTCTGTGACCTTTTACATCAATAACTTAGAAGAACGCCTCTTACATATCTATCCAGACCTTTTCCCTATAATAAGATAACTCCTTATAAATCAGTACTGATATAAACACAGTATGTTTTTAACATAATGACTCTTTCACGCACTAAGAAGCATCTAAGTAAATTCTGTATAGCTAACAAGATTACCTTTCACGATTTTTTAAGAAGGAACTACGAAGATTTACAACCATTACATTCTAATCATCACGTAGCTGATTGTTATCTCTTGCAACTGTAACATATGGTGACCAACTATCTACACATCGTTATATAGCCCTGTATATAGCACTTTTCTAGGGGTCGAGAGATGGATGACTGATACGACACAGCTTACCCCGAACTGAGAATGTATAGATTATTTATATATATCAATAAGTTACACCCAAAAGAGACTATACTGATACTGCATAGAATCTGTGTATTACTGCATAGATGCTTGGATAAACACCGTTAAATCACATAGGTAGCCACCTGATAAAGCCCTGTTATTTACAGGCTGGCTTTATTTATGTATAACCTAATGATTAATCACAATTATCTTCTGGGTATGACAAATGTATTTTACTAAGATAATGTGCACTTCGTTTCAACAGGAGGTTCAATATATATGAAAGAGATTATCTACAACATATTTTGTTTTTGTCCTGATGGGATTCATATTACTCATGCAGGAATTGTACCTCATGAGTATGATGGTAGTGATGCACAAAAATTGGAATTTTTACAACGTAATTTAGATGTTGACTTAGCATCTTGTCGTTTATTCTATGATATACATCCATCTGTCCTAGAGGACAACAAATTGACACTTGCAAGATATAATGCGAATTTGCGATTTGGTAATTCTTTTGCTCCTTTTGAGTTAGCTTTAGAAGCTCTAAATGCACCAGCAAGCCCTTTAGCTATTGTCACGCAAGTTGTAAAAGGTAAGTTACAATATGATATTCAGCTATCAATTTCAGAGCAGTTAAGGAATAGACACACCCCTAACTATCACATTGAAGGTGTAAAAGACCTACCTGACTACCTTGATAACTATATGAAAGATGATGGTTTTCATATTAAAAAGCTACTCAATGATGACCACATGGAACCAATAAAACTCCTGTTTAATAAAAAACATTACTTATCAAGCTTCAAATTACTGATGTCTTTCATTGATACCATTGCTTACATTGAATTTGGAAATAAAAAAAGAGTCTTTCAAGATTGGCTTGATACATACTCAGATATACAAAGCCTTGGAGTAACTTCTGATGAATTATATGAATTAAGAAATTCATTGCTTCATATGACCAACCTAAACTCACACAAAGTCACTCAAGGGAAAGAAAGACGTCTTAGCATTGCTGTATGTAAAAGAGGTCACCCAACTCAATATCATGATAATATAGTATATATTAATTATACGGATTTTTTATTTCTATTCGATGAAGCTGTTGACAAATGGGTTGATAGTTATAATGGTAGTAATAAGCAACTCACCTTCATTGAAAGATATGATGAAGTTGTCAGGGATAATTACTAACAATATTTGGGGCTAACAGCCCCATTCTAACACCTCAACATTACATGTATATGCTTAGTCATCCATATAGTGTATTTAGACCTTGCTAATGCTCGACAGCCGCCCGGTGCATGCCGCCATTCCGCACAATGAAGCCGTCATCGAGGCGCAACGTAAGAAACCGAAGGTACCGGTGCACGCCGTCGTCACCGCCGGTCAGCCGATGGTGCGCTTTATCGGCAGCGATAATATGGCGCAGAATCTGGCGATGTTTACGCCGTGGCTGGAAAAATTGCCGCTATGGCAGCAAACCACCACCCCCTATTTATTCCTGCATACGCCGGATATCGCCCAGGCGCCCGAGCTGGTGGACGCCCTGTGGAATACGTTGCGCACCGCCCTTCCCGACCTGGATGACGCGCCGGCAATTCCACAACAATCTTCTCTTTTCTGACGTTCCTACCTATGATAATGAGTGCCATCTGCCAACAGAAAGGGAGTTTGTATGGTTAGCGCGTTGTATGCCGTGCTGGCGGCATTGTTGCTGATAAAGTTTTCCTTTGATGTCGTTCGCCTGCGCATGCTGTACCGCGTTGCCTACGGTGACGGCGGCTTTAGCGAGCTACAGAGCGCCATCCGCATTCACGGCAACGCGGTGGAATACATTCCGATTGGCGTGGTTCTGCTGCTGTTTATGGAAATGAACGGCGCGGAGACCTGGATGGTGCACATTTGCGGCCTGCTGCTGCTGGCCGGGCGGCTGATGCACTATTATGGATTCCACCATCGCCTCTTTCGCTGGCGGCGCTCCGGCATGAGCGCAACCTACATTTCGCTGTTGCTAATGGTGCTGGCGAACCTGTGGTATATGCCGTGGGAGTTGGTTTTCTCCCTTCATTAGCGCACAATACGCCGTTTTTATTTTTCCGGATTTCACCTTATGTCTGACCGCGACACGCTATTTTCTGCCCCGATCGCCCATCTTGGCGACTGGACTTTCGACGAACGGGTAGCCGAAGTCTTCCCGGATATGATCCAGCGCTCCGTACCGGGCTACTCGAATATTATCTCGATGATAGGCATGCTGGCCGAACGCTTCGTGCAGCCCGGCACGCAGGTCTACGACCTGGGTTGTTCACTCGGTGCGGCCACCCTCTCCATACGCCGTAACATCGCCTATAACGACTGCCGAATCATCGCCGTCGATAATTCCCCCGCGATGATCGAACGCTGTCGCCGCCATATCGACGCCTACAAAGCGCCGACCCCGGTCGACGTGATTGAAGGTGACATTCGCGACATTGAGATTCACAACGCCTCCCTGGTGGTGCTGAACTTTACCGTACAGTTCCTCGAACCCGCAGAACGTCAGGCGTTATTGAACAAAATTTATCAGGGTCTCAACCCAGGCGGCGCGCTGGTGCTGTCCGAGAAGTTCAGCTTCGAAGACGCGACCGTCGGCGAGCTGCTGTTCAATATGCACCACGACTTTAAGCGTGCTAACGGCTACAGCGAGCTGGAAATCAGCCAGAAGCGCAGCATGCTGGAAAACGTGATGCTGACCGACTCCGTTGAAGTGCATAAAGCGCGTTTGCAGGAGGCCGGTTTCGAACACAGCGAGCTGTGGTTCCAGTGCTTTAACTTTGGCTCTCTGGTGGCACTGAAAGCAGGAACCCCGGCATGATCGAGTTCGGCAATTTTTACCAGTTAATCGCCAAAAGCCCGCTCTCCCACTGGCTGGAAACGCTGCCTGCGCAGATTGGCGCCTGGCAGCGCGATCAGCACGGCCTGTTTAAGCAATGGGCCAATGCCGTCGAGTTTCTACCTGAAATTCAGCCGTGGAAACTCGACCTGCTGCACAGCGTCACCGCGGAAAGCGAAACGCCGCTGAGTGAAGGCCAGCTTAAACGCATCGATACGTTGATGCGTAACCTGATGCCGTGGCGTAAAGGACCGTTTTCACTGTATGGCGTTAACATCGACACCGAATGGCGCTCCGACTGGAAATGGGAGCGCGTGTTACCGCATCTGTCTGACCTGAGCGGGCGTACGATTCTCGACGTCGGTTGCGGCAGCGGCTATCACCTGTGGCGCATGATTGGCGCAGGCGCGCATCTGGCGGTCGGTATTGACCCGACCCAGCTGTTCCTGTGCCAGTTTGAAGCGGTGCGTAAATTGCTGGGTAACGATCAGCGCGCGCACCTGCTGCCGCTCGGCATTGAACAGCTTCCAGCCTTAAAAGCCTTTGACACCGTCTTCTCAATGGGCGTGTTGTACCACCGCCGATCGCCGCTGGAGCATATCTGGCAGTTGAAAGATCAGTTGGTCAGCGAGGGTGAGCTGGTACTGGAAACGCTGGTGGTGGAAGGCGACGAGAATACGGTGCTGGTGCCGGGCGACCGCTACGCGCAAATGCGCAACGTCTATTTTATTCCGTCCGCGCTGGCGCTGAAAAACTGGCTCGAGAAGTGCGGGTTTATTGACGTGCGTATCGCGGATATGAGCGTGACCACCACCGAAGAACAGCGCCGCACCGAGTGGATGGTGACCGAGTCGCTGGCCGACTTCCTTGACCCGAACGACCCGAGCAAAACGGTGGAAGGCTATCCTGCCCCGCTGCGCGCGGTGCTGATTGCCCGCAAACCGTAATCTGTCCGGTACGCCCGATAAGCACAGCGCCATCGGGTAACCCCGGCGCACATGCCGGATGGCGGCGTAACGCCTTATCCGGCCTACCGACGGTGCAGTGGGGAAATAACGGAGAAAAAAAGGCCCCTGTTTAATGGGCAGGGGCCTGGTACAAGCAAGCATCATATTGGGCGATATGACGCACGGTAAAAAACGTTAGCTACTCATGCTGCGTGATGATCGCTTTCATTGCGGCCACTGCCGCACCGTCGACGGCATAACGCGAATACTCATCAGCGTCAGGATCCGTTGACATTGACAATCCGGGGTTGCGATAACGCATGTCGGAGGGCAGCCAAAGCCCTGCTGAACTGTGCACTTCTTTGACGCCGGCTTCCAGGAAGAGTGAAAGGTTGCTCGCTCTTACACCTGCACCCGCCATAATGGTTGGAGTATCGTTACGGGCGATTAGTTCCCGAATTAATGAAATACCTTTTTCCGCCGACGGCTGTTGCCCCGAAGTCAGTATGCGGGCGACACCTAATTCCGCCAGTGCATCAGCAGCTTGCAGCGGATTTGCACACATATCAAACGCCCGGTGGAACGTCACCGCCAGTGGCCCTGCAGCCACCATAATTTGTCGCATCCGCGGTACATCGACCTGCCCTTCCGGGTTGAGTATGCCAATCACAACGCCGGGATAACCCAACGAACGAACCTGGCGAACATCTTCCAGCATGGCGGCAAACTCGCCGTCTGTATAACAAAAATCACCGCCGCGCGGGCGAATAATGGGATGGACGGGAATCGTCACCCGCTGGCGAGTGGCTCTCAACACGCCGTACGACGGCGTCAGCCCCCCTTCCAGCGGCGCGGCGCACAGTTCAATGCGATCGGCCCCGTTCTGCTGCGCGATAACCGCGCATTCCGTGCTATAACAGCAGATCTCCAGCAATGCCATGTCTCTCTCCCTTTTTCTCCAGCGTCCGATCATGCCACCGTTCCGCGCGACAGACCCCGCGTTAGCTCACATTGTTACACTGCCTGTTCACTGGCAACGATCTCTTCAATCGTCCACGGATGAAATTTCACCGTCACGTTGCCGTCGGTCACCGCCATGGTGGGATTGGGCAAGCGTTCGCGTTCCCCTTTCGGTGAACTGGTTTTCACTGAAATACCCGGCTGGCTCAGGCCGTCATCGGACAGCAACGCCAGCGCGCGGGCATTAAGCTGCGCCGGTTCGCCCGGCAGGACGATTTCAATATGTTCCCAACCTTCATGGGGATAGCGCTTCTCACCCGGCCACGGTAGTTCAACGACCGTAAAGCGCCAGTGCGCGACGCACACCGGCTCATCCAGTTTGAACAGGCAGATAGGCCGGCCATTGATGATATTTTCCGACAGCAGCGTACCGCACTGTTCAAACCCGGCACGCCAGCGCTCGGCAGTCGCATTTTGATGACAGCGCAGCGAAATGTGGTCAGCGTTAAGCGGGGCAATATCTAACCCCAGACGCTGGGCCAGCGTGCTGAACGCCTCGGTGAAGCGCGGGAGATCCGCAGAAATATCCTGTAGCTGTGCCATCGTCTGCCAGTTTGCCATTTCAGCCCTACTCTTAATCAATGAAAAGGCTAATCTACCCTGTTGTTGGCGCTGAACCAACCTATGAGGCGGACAAGCGATTAATCCCTGTTCAGGCGGCGTTGGGCCAATGCTGACGGCATCCGGCAAATGCAGTATACTCCCGCCTTAATTTATCCACACCCGGCGCGGAACCAGTAAGGTGACGGCGTCTAAAACGTAAGGTATTCCGGTGAATATTCAGGCTCTTCTCTCAGAAAAAGTCAGTCAGGCCATGATTGCGGCAG
>PPYF01268083.1_pt1 | contig 17341 bp, 14 predicted proteins | sample 1559871 | NCBI WGS metagenome assembly PPYF01 (sample SAMN08240021, study PRJNA423297) | Human gut metagenome, whole genome shotgun sequencing project.
ATCTGCGCCGCTACGGTTCGGTGCCCCACTCCGGCTTCGGATTGGGCTTTGAGCGTATTGTCGACTACATCTGCGGAACCGGCAATCTGCGCGATGTGATCCCCTTCCCCCGTACGCCTATGCATGCTGAATTTTAATATAAGGTTCTCAAAAAATTTACTGAAGAGGCGGAGCATAGACTCCGCCTCTTTCATTTTTTTTTGGGAGGAGGCGCAACATATTTTTTTTGTCCCATAGGTCAAAATTTAGTTCAAAAAGAAAATAAACCTGCTTTTTAGGAATATCAGACTAAATTATTTTTAACAGACATTTTTAATTATTTTGCAGGTTAATTTTAAATATTTATTTGATTTATCTAACTAAAGTTAAGAATTAAAAGACTATAAACTGACATGCTAGTATTTCAGATCAGCGCTATTTTTTAATTTTTTGACGCAGTCCACAGTTCTGCATTTTTAACCCCCTATAATGACTTGCATGGAAGTTACGAAAGAGATTTAAACAATCCGACTTTCTTGTGGTTAGATTTGCCAAGGTAAATTCCATAAACAATTTGTGATTAGTTATTTTTCGTTTTCACAAATGTGTATTTATTAAGATCATTTAAACATAAGGACTATAAATCATGCGTATGAACAAACTGCTCGGAGTTGCTGCAGCCGTTGCCGCAGTGCTGACCTTCACTGCCTCCGCCGAAGCTAAGACCACCGTTCGTATTTCTCACACCCAGATCGAGACTCACCCCGATCATCTGGGCTTCGTGGCCTTGAAGAAATATGTCGAGGAAAAGCTCGGTGACAAATATGACATTCAGATCTTCCCCAACGGTACCTTAGGTGCCAACGAGAAGGTGCTCGAGCTTGTCAAGCAGGGCGTTGTCCAGTTCTTGAGCGTTTCCACCGCCAACATCGAATCCTTTGACAAGACCTATGCAGTTTTCTCCGTACCCTTCCTCTTCACCTCCGAGAAGGCATACGAGGGCTTCATTTCACAGCCTGAAATTCTTGAAGAACTGTCTGCAAATGCCGAAAAGGACGGATTCAGAGCATTAGGTGCTTTCACTGCCGGTACCCGTAACTTCTACTCCAAGACCCCCATCAAGACCGTTGACGATCTCAAGGGCAAAAAATTCCGCGTTCAGGCCGGTCCTACCAACGTGGCCATGATGAACGCCTTCGGTGCCGCCGCCACTCCTATGGCCTTCGGTGAAGTTTATTCCGCACTGCAGCAGGGCGTGATCGACGGTGCTGAAAACAACGAGCTGGCTCTTACCGATCAGAAACACGGCGAAGTTTGCAAATACTTCTCCTATGACGGTCACCAGATGTGCCCCGATATGATCATTGCCTCCGAGAAGTTCCTAAAGAGCATTCCGGCTGAGGACAAGGCCGTATTCGAGGCCGCTGCTCAGGAAGCTCAAAAGGCAGAGTTTGCCGCATGGCACGCCTCCATTGACGGAGCTAAGGAAAAGGCAAAGGCCATGGGTGTTGAATTCATCGACGTCGATGCCGGCCAGTTCCGTGAGAAGGTTCTGCCTCTGCACCAGCAGCTCTTAAAGGAAAATCCGGCTATCAAGGCTCTCTATGAGAAGGCCTCAGCCTACGATGCTGCTCACAAGTAATCCCGTATAAAGGATCTACGGTTTTAGGCAATATCCCCGTGAGGTCATCCAAACGGGGATATTTGTCAGAACAGTATCTTTTAGCCGGTCTTTACCCTAAAAAAAACGGAGCAAATAATGCAAACCATCAGAAAATTGCTGGATAAGACGGTAATGTGCATATGCATGGTTCTATTTATTGAAATGACCATAGTCGGCACCTACCAGATTGTCTCAAGATATTTCTTCAATTCACCTAGTACCGTTTCTGAGGAAATTGTTACCTACAGCTTTACCTGGCTTTCCATTTTGGCCGCAGCCTTCGTATTCGGCAAACGCGGACATTTGGCCATGACCTTCCTTTCAGGAAAATTTCACGGTGCCTCCAAAGTCTTTCTCGATATGTTCTCGGAAATCTTAGTGGTTCTGACTGCCCTGTCCCTGCTCGTTTACGGCGGATACATCATGGCTGTTGAGAATGCCGATCAGCTTACCAATTCGCTGACCATCAGTATGGGTGCAGTTTATTCCATTCTGCCCATATCCGGCACCATTATTGTGATTTACGGCCTTTTGAACATTGTGGATTTGTTCAAAAAATTAGGCTCGCCCGATCTTGCTAAATACGGTGCAGGATACGAGGACTAAAAGGATCTCAGGAGTTTTATAAATTATGACAGCTACAGTCGGTATTATTCTGGCGCTGGGCATGGTGGGTTTACTCGTTTTAGGAGTTCCCATTGCAATTGCCATCGCCATTTCGTCGGTGATCGCAGGCGGCGTGGCCCTCGATTTCGATATGATGTTGACCACCGGTGCACAGCGTACCTTTACCGGCGTTTCAGTTTTCACGCTGATCGCCATTCCCTTCTTCATTTTGGCCGGCAATATCATGAACCAAGGCGGTATCGCCATCAGGCTCATGAATTTCGCACGTGTATGCGTAGGTAAGCTCCCCGGCTCCTATGCCCACACCAATGCCCTTGCCAACATGATGTTTGGTGCCATATCGGGCTCGGGCGTTGCTGCTGCCTCCGCCATGGGTACCATCATCGGCCCCATCGCCGTTAAGGACGGCTACTCCAAAGACTTCATGGCCACGATCAACGTTGCCACGGCTCCTACCGGATTGCTCATTCCTCCGTCAAACGTGCTCATTACCTATGCGCTGGTATCAGGCGGAACTTCGGTGGCAGCATTGTTCTTAGGCGGTTATATCCCGGGAATTCTCTGGGGCGTTGCCTGCATGATTGTAGCTACGATCATTGCCAGAAGAAACGGCTATAAGGGCGACTCGCAGAAAATCACCCCGCAGATCTTCTTAAAGACTCTGTTTGAAGCCGTTCCGGCACTGCTTTTAATCGTGATCGTAATAGGCGGTATCATCATCGGTGCCTTCACCGCCACCGAGGGCGCCGTCGTTGCCGTTGTATATTCGCTCATTCTGTCGGTATGTTATCGCAACATCACCGTAAAGGGACTTCTCAAGATCTACGCCGATTCTGCCGAAATGACCGGCATCATCATCTTCCTCATCGGCGTATCCTCAATCATGTCTTGGGTGATCTCCTTCGTACAGATCCCCGATGCCGTAGGTCAGCTCCTGCACGGTATTTCCGACAACAAGATAGTGATCCTGCTTATCATCAACGTCTTCTTGCTGTTCATAGGTACCTTCCTCGATACCACTCCGGCGGTTTTGATCTTTACCCCGATCTTCCTGCCCATTGCCATCAGCTGTGGGATCAGCCCCGTTGAGTTCGGTATCATCATTACCTACAACCTTTGCATCGGCCTCATTACTCCCCCAGTCGGCAACATTCTGTTCGTAGGCGTAAAGGTCGGAAAGACCACCATCGAGCGCGTCATGAAGAATATTCTCCCCTACTATGGAGTGATCTTCGTAGTGCTCATGGCCATTACCTATCTGCCATTCCTGTGCTCCTGGCTGCCGCAGATCTGCGGCTACGACGCCTCCATGGGCGCCACCGCCAAATCTATGCTCGGTTATTAATTAATGCATACGATCCGCTAATGCGGATCGTATTTTTAAAGAGATTCGTTAAAAGAAGGTTTATCAATGAAAAAATTTATGGACAAGGACTTCCTGCTTGAGTCCGATACTGCCAAAACCTTATTTCATGATCATGCATCCAAAATGCCGATCATCGACTATCACTGTCATATCAACCCCCAGCAGATAGCCGAAAATTATCAATTCCGCAACATCACCGACGCTTGGCTGTCAGGGGATCATTACAAATGGCGTATGATCCGCTCAAACGGCGTGCCCGAGAATATGATCACCGGCAACGACAGCTCGGATTTTGAAAAATTCCAAATGTTTGCCAAGTCCCTGCCCCGCGCCATCGGCAATCCACTCTATCACTGGACTCATCTCGAATTGCAACGCTACTTCGGGATCACCAAGATCTTAAATGAGGACAGTTGCAAGGAGATCTGGGATCTCTGCAATGAAAAATTGCAGTCCCCCGACATGAGCGTTCAGGGCATAATCAGACAGTCGCACGTAAAATGCATTTGCACCACCGACGATCCGGCCGATTCGCTTGAATGGCACAAAAAACTGGCCTCCGATCCCAATGCCCCCTGCAAGGTTTTGCCCGCCTGGCGTCCCGATAAGGCCATGAAGCTTGAAAAGCCCGGCTTTGCCGAATATGTGACCAAGGTTGCATCCTTAACCGGCATGAAGATCAACTGCTGCAAGGATTTCTTTGCCGCCATCGACGAGCGCATGAAGTTTTTCAATGATATGGGTTGTCGCGCTGCCGATCACGGAATCGACTATGCCTACTGTACCACCTGCAGCGACGACGAGCTTGAAGCCATCTTCCAGAAGGGACTTACTGGTGTGTCTCTGAGCGCCAAAGAGGTTGAGATCTATAAGACTATGATCCTGCTTCATCTGGCCCGCGGCTACGCAAAATACGGATGGGTAATGCAGATGCATTTCGGCGCCGTACGTGATCCCAATACCCCCATGTACGAAAGACTGGGAGCCGATACCGGCTTTGACACCATGGGCGACAGAGTGTGCGCTGAGGGAATGGATCGCTTTATGAACGAGCTTAATTCCCAGGGAACTCTGCCTAAAATGATCTGGTATTCGCTAAATCCTGCCGATGATCCGGTGATAGGTACTGCCATCGGTGCCTTCCAAGGTCCCGAGGCCCGCGGCAAGATCCAACAGGGATCGGCCTGGTGGTTCAATGATCACTACACCGGCATGATCAACCAGATGACCTCTCTGGCCTCACTTTCCGTGCTCGGAAACTTCCTCGGCATGCTTACAGACTCCCGCTCTTTCCTCTCCTATACCCGTCACGAGTATTTCAGAAGAATTCTCTGCAACCTGATCGGCACTTGGGTAGAAAAAGGCATGTACCCTGACGATATGAAGTTCTTAGGACAAATTGTGGAGGATATTTCCTTCAACAATACCAACAACTACTTCGGCTTTAACGTCTGATCCCAAAGCCTTTCTTAATAAACGCCGCTTATTGCGGCGTTTTTTTAAAGTCCTAAAGCTCCGTCTGCTTTAAAAGCTAATGCTCATAAAGCATCGCAGCGGGTGGTCCTCTTAAAATCTGCGCAGATCACGCGCGCGATCACCTCCGTCAGGAGCCTTTACAGCTAAAATTCAACTTAAGTAAATGGCGCTTTAATTGCGATCTGCCTATGGCTTGTCACTTGTTTTTACATACTTTCTTTATCTTCGAAAAAAAGCACATCCCCGTTCTTTTGGAGATGTGCTTTTTATAATTTGGCTTGTTAATACTTACTTAGTCTTGGCCGCACGGACGGTTCTGGTTACAAAGACTACAATCACCGCGATGAAGGCGACAATACCCAATATATCGGCAACGGATGCGAAATCTGCGCCTACGAGGGCAAGAGGATCGGCCGCACCGCCTGAGGATACGGATATCACAACGGCAAGTGCAATCAGCACACCGATGATGCTCTCACCTACAATCATGCCGGAGGCAAACAGCACGCCGGTATGATCGCTGCGTTTCATGCCTGCCTTATCGGAATGAGCTTTAACGTAACGAGCAACAAAATAATTCAATACTGCACCGAGCATGAGAGCTATACAAATGCTCGAGGGCAGATAAATACCGAAGCCCACGGCCAAAGGAGGCAGAGCCCAGCCTTGTCTGTATTTGGCAAGGCTTCTGTGTACGATGATACATACGACTCCTATGCCTACTCCCAAAAGAATGAGATCCCAATCCAGACTGCTTTTGAAGATCCCCTGTGCCAGGGTTGCCATCAAGGTAGCCTGCGGAGCCGATAAAACGGCGGCCGGATCCATATCCACCCGCGGCATTGCACCCGTAAAGCCGTAGGCCTCATAAAGTAAATTCATCACCGGAGCAATGGCAACGGCACCGGTCACGCATCCTATCAGCAACGCCACCTGCTGTCTCCAGGGAGTGGCGCCGATGAGATAACCGGTTTTAAGATCCTGCATATTGTCATTGGAAATGCAGGCAACGGCTGTGATCACACCGGTAATAAAAATGGCATAGGCCGTGGCGAAACGGGATCCGTTTTCAATCTCGAAGACGGAGAAAAGCTCGCTTAAACCATAGACGGTAAGCGAGGCTGCAAGCACTCCCAAAATGGTAATGCCGGATATGGGGCTTGAGGATGATCCGAGCAATCCTGCCATATAGCCGCATGCAGCTGCCACCAAAAAGCCCATCAGCACGGCCAAGATCAAGCCTACGCTTACGAAGATGAAGGTAGTACCTGCAGATAAGCCGGCCTCGGCTACGAAAAAGTAAAAGACTACAAACAACCCTACCAACGAAAGAAGCAATACCGTAATGAAGCTCTTTGCCGAAAGATCGATATCGGTATGATGCTGCTCACGGGCGGCGGCGGTCTTATTGTTTCTGCTTACGGCAATGGCATCGCTCATGCCGCGGATCACAGGTCTTGCCAAAGAGAGTAAGGTCCATACGGCCGCAATACCGATGACACCGACACCGATGAGTCTTACCTTGGCCACCCATACGGAGGATGCGAAATCACCTAAAGAAGCTCCCTCAGGGATCTGATCGACTATAGAGGTAAAATAAGGTACGAAGCTGCCCCAAGAAATAAGCCAGCCCACCAAAACGGCGATACCGCTTGAGATCCCGATGAGATAGCCTGCTGAGATCAGAGCCGTTGAAAAGCCGATCCCAACGCCCGTAACCGCAGTTCCGCCCAAGGAGAACCAGGAAGAAAATCCCGAGGCAAAAATATGGAAGCCTGAGGAGAACAAAGCAAAAATACTGGAGAAGCCGAAGCCAGCCAGGATCTCCTTAAGGCCCGTAGACGAGGCCCCGTCCTCGAGCTTCTTATCCTCACTCACGCTGCCTGCTCTTAAAATTTCAGCGGCCGCACGCCCTTCGGGATAAGGAAGATCCGTTTCCACCACCATGGCCCGGCGCAGAGGAATAGTAAAGAGCACGCCTAAAAAGCCGCCTAAGGCACACAGTGTCAACGTCTGCCACAGTGGGAAGGAATGCCAATAGCCGAGCATGATAAGGCCCGGTAAGATGAAAATGATGGCGGTAAGAGTACCTGCTGAGGAGGCCTGAGTTTGTACCATGTTGTTTTCAAGAATGTTCGAATGCTTGAACATACGTAACAGGGCCATGGAAATCACGGCGGCCGGAATGGAGGTACTGAAGGTCATACCTACCTTAAGGCCCAGATAAACGTTAGAGGCCGTAAAGATCACGGTAATAAGCGCACCGAGCAGAACGCCGCGCAGCGTCAGTTCCTTAAGGTGCGTATCATGAACAACGGGTTTCATAGAAAATTGAACTCCAAAAACAAAATTTCTTTATTATAACACACATGAAATTTTGCCTTTTTAATATACAATTCAATACGTTGTATAAATATCTGTCTGCACCGTAATGACAAGTCCACAAATGCGCTAGAATTTCAATATTCAAAATATTTCGGATATTCAATTATGATAAAAAGAAGCTTTCTCTATTTGATGACCATGCTCGGGGTCATTCTACTCATCGGCATAATTACCAATCTGGTGTGCTATCTCTTCAACATTTATATACCTAAGCAGGGAATGGGCTCCATACTGATCCTGTCGGCAGTCATGGGCTTTGCCGGATCATTGATAAGTCTCTTTTTGTCAAAGACTTTAGTCAAAAACTCGATGAAGGTTGCCGTGATCTCCGCCCCCCAAAACGAGGAGGAGCGCTGGTTGCTTGAAACCGTACGTCATCTGGCGGAGAAAAAAGGAGTGGCCATGCCCGAGGTTGGGATCTACCCTGCCGAGGAAATGAATGCCTTTGCCACGGGCTGGAACAAAAATGCGGCTTTGGTGGCTGTAAGTCAAGGGATCCTAAGGCGCATGAGTCGCGATGAGCTCGCGGCGGTGTTGGGACATGAGATGAGCCACGTTCAAAACGGCGACATGGTGACCATGGCGCTCATGCAGGGGGTTGTCAATACCTTCGTCTATGCTCTGTCCTATATCATAGCCTCGGCCGCCTCCGGCTTCCTAAACCGCGGCAACGATAACGAAAATCGCGGCGGCGGCAGTATGATGATGTTCTATATGATCAACAATCTTTTGCAGATCCTCTTCGGCTTCTTCGGTACCTTGGCCGTGCTGTGGTTCTCAAGGCATCGTGAATATGCAGCCGACGCAGGATCGGCTGAGGTGCTAGGTAAGGACAAGATGATCGCCGCCCTTGAGGCTCTTGACAATCAGCGTTGCGAAAAGAAAAGCGCCACCATGGCCGCGCTGTGCATTGCCGCCCCCCGTGAGCCCTCGGAGCTTATGATGTCACACCCTACCATTCAAAATCGTATCGCCGCCCTACAGCGCCTGCCGTACTGATTTGAGGACAGTTCCATGAAAAAAGAAGGATTGATAAGAGCGTTTGCCGGCTTGATATTTTTAATGATAGTGCTGTCGCTTACCTTTACCGCGGCCGTACTTATCTTTTAGTGATCCTATAGATAGTTTCTGAGTGCCGTTTCTGGAGCTTTAGTGTTTGCTTCTTTCAGCCGTCACGCTGACGCAACCGTCATGCGGTGTGGCCGGCCGTTCCACCATACGCCCCAGACAGGGACTTTCTCCCTATAATCATTGCACATGCCGCGCACACAAAAAAGCGCTGTCATATGACAGCGCAAATTTACACCAGGAAGAGAAGATTATCTAATAAAAGCAGTTAGATGCGGCCGTACTTGGCAAGTCCCTCCCTCAGAGAGCCGGTGCTTAATATAAGCTTAGCCTGTTCTGTTTCTCTTGAATCAATAGATAAGGCTTCCTTCAATACGGGTTCAGCAAATGCTTGAGGTATAACCACTACACCGTCAATATCTCCGAAGATGATATCACCGGGATTAATTACCACGTCGCCAATACGTACCGGTACCATCGATGCGATGGTCTTATAACGTCCTAAAGTAGTTCCCGGAACAGAGCTTTTGGCAAATACCGGATAATCGTAATCACGACGTATTTCACCTTCATCGCGTACACCGCCGTTTAAAATGGTTGCCTCGAGCTTATTTGCCACGCATCCGGCAGTCATAAGACCGCCCCAGATTGCAATATCTCCCAAATCAACATCGCCTGATATTACAAGAACACTCCCCTCTTCGGCCTCATCAATCAAATCTAGTGCGTGCTTAGGAGGAAGTTTCTCAAGGGTTGCTGTTTCCAGAACGGTTACAGCGGCTCCGACAATCTTCTTGGAATTAATTTTATTTTGAATATACGGGGGCAAGAAACAAGTTTTGCCGATCACAAGATCACAAGCATCAGCAACTGATGCGGAGGATAATACCTTACGAAACCCCTCAATGATTTCCTTTGAAACTGCCATAATGATTTCTCCTGTTTAATTATTTATTAACCTGATGTTTAAGCTCTTCGCCTTTAAAAGCTCTGAGAACCTCTAAAGCGCCCTTGCTCTGAAGCTCTATTACCGACTCAATCGTGTACCAAGCTGTATGATCGGAAACAACCGTGTTCTTAAGTGATAGAAGTTTGTTTTGTAATGACACCGGCTCTGTTTCGAAGGTGTCTATTCCTGCGGCAAAGATCTGATTGGATTTAAGAGCATCATAAAGAGCATCCTCATCAATAACTCCGCCTCGCCCGGCATTCACAATTACCGTATAAGGCTTCATGAGAGATAACTCTTTGGCTCCTATCATGTGTTTTGTGGTCGGAAGAAGAGGAACGTGCACGGAAATGAAATCGCTTTCCCTGCATAAAACTTCAAGATCTGTCTTAATGATGCCGTCGTCCTTAGCGGTTTGCTCATTAAGCAAGGGATCCACAACAAAAATATTCTTAAATCCCAATCCTTTGGCTTTGGTTATAAAGCATTTTGCAATTCTGCCGTAACCCAACACGCCGAGATTCTTTCCGTATATGCGTGGCATAGGTTCGTTCTGACCTACGCCCCAAATACCGTGTCTTACATCCTGATCCCTTGTAACTATTCGGCGTGAGGCCGCGAAAAGAAGGGCCATGGCATGCTCTGCGACATCCTCTGAACCGTAATCGGGAACATTTGCGACCTTTATGCCCTTTTTCTTCGCATAATCAAGATCGATGTTGTCCACGCCAACACCATATCTGACTATGATCTGTACCTTAGACGCCGCATCGAGAAGATCCTTATCGATCACGGCCTCACGGACCATAATGGCGTCGGCATCGGAAATAGCTTTGAAAATTTCCTCCCGCGGCGTTCCGATTTTTACTACGCAGAAAACAGGATTAAATTCATTAAGAATTTCCTTCTCTGCTTTGTAATCCTGATAACCAGGCTCAATTACCACAATTTTCTTCATTTCAAACTCCAAGAACTTAAATGTCAGTTTGTGGTTTATATATTTTCTAAAATGTTACTTTAATACAATCTAAAATATCAGATTATGTGATCCTAATCACATATATTCCTGTTTTATCATCATTTTTGGCTTATAAATCCAAAAATGAGATCTATGTAGCATTTTATACTGACATTTTAGAATTATATTTAGCTCACATTCTGAAATGTTACTTATCTCTCTACTTAAGGAGTTTTATATGAAAATTAAACTACAGGCACTTGTTTTAACCGCAGCTGTAAGTCTTGCTCTCGTATCGTCAGCCTCTATAGCTGCCGACATAACCATTAAGGTGGGTCATGGTGCAGCCGAGGGCTATCACATGCATAAAGCCTGGCTTAAATTTAAGGAGAATATGGAGAAGAAATCAGACGGGCGTTTCTCCGTGGAAATCTATCCTAACGGTCAGATAGGAGGCGATCGCGAACTTACCGAAGCCGTTCAATCGGGAATTATTGACATGACCTGTCCTGTGATCGAGGTCATGGCCGGATGGGATGACAATTTCGCTGTGCCGGGTTTGCCTTTTATTTTCAAGGACAGAGCCGATGCATTGAAGGCTTTAGACGGAAAATTCGGTCAGATGCTACTGGACAGAGCCGCAAATTATGATCTTAAAGGTCTTGGGTATATGGAGAACGGCATTCGCCAGATCACCTCGAACAAATGCCCTATTGTCAAACCATCCGATCTCAAGGGCGTAAAGATCCGCACCATGCAGGTTCAGGCTCACATGGACGCCTTCAAGCTCATGGGCGCCAACCCCACCGCCATGTCGTTTAATGAAGTATATTCTGCCCTGCAGCAGGGTGTCGTCGACGCGGAAGAAAATCCTTTGGGACACATAACATCGTCAAAATTCTATGAGGTCCAGAAATGTCTCACGCTCTCCAGCCACGTTTACTCGACCCATATTGTATTGGCAAATCCCGAATTCTACGCTTCATTAAGCGATGAAGATAAAAAACTTGTGGATAGCTCTTTAAAGGATGCCATAGCTTATCAGCAAAAGGTGATCGCCGGTGAAGAGGCCCAGCAGGTTAAGGACATTGAGGCCGCAGGAGTTCAGGTTACAAGACTTACCCCTGAGCAACGTGCTGAATTTGAACATATTACTCAGCCCGTACGCGACACATACCTTAAGAAAGCAGATCCTGAGCTGATAAAGGCTCTCGAATCTAGATAAAAAAATTGGGCCGCTAATAAAATAGCGGCCTTCTGAATTGGCTGGATTTAATCTTATGAAAATACTCAAATGGCTTGATAACAATATAGAAATCTATCTTGTGAACTTCCTGCTTGCAAACATTGTTGTGTGGGTATTTGTTCAGGTAGTGCTACGTTACATCTTCTCCTATTCCCTGCCCTGGAGCGAAGAATTTACCCGTTGGTGCTTCGTTTGGTTCATCTGGGTGGGCGTGAGTTACGGCTTTAAGGTAAGAAAACATATATGCATAGACGTGCTCGTCAATATGTTGCCATCAAAGCTCAAGACCATCATTGGAATTGTGGTTAATGTTGTGATCCTTTGGTGCATGGTAAAACTAACTATCTACGGGTATCAACAAATTGTTAGTCCTATCATTGCAAATCAGGATTCAATAGTGCTTTTTTGGCCTTTATCCGATACTCATGTCAGCATGTTTTGGCTTTACGCCTCTCTTCCATTCGGATCATTATTAAGTTCGTACCGTCTTATACAAACGCTTCTTTCTGATACCAAAATTCTCATCAACGGTGAGAGGAACAAGATATGATTACCTTTACTTTGTTTGCTGTTTTTCTGCTTCTGGTATTTCTGGGCGCCCCTATTGCCCTTTGTTTGGGAATATCATCTCTTATAGTACTTGAATATCTACCTGGCACACCTAAGGTCACTCTTCTTATAAAAAGTGCCGTTACTGCAGCCGATTCTTTCCCGTTAGTTGCCATTCCCCTATTCGTGCTTGCAGGTGAAATTATGCAACGCGGCGGTTTGTCCTCCAAAATCGTACGCTCTGCATATGTGCTGGTGGGGAGATTTAAGGCAGGACTTGCATACGTAAACGTACTTGCCTCAATGTTCTTTGCGGCAATTTCCGGATCTTCGCCGGCGACGGTAGCTGCGATTGGATCCAATATGATCCCGGAAATGGAAAAAGCCGGATATAACCGCCCCTTTTCAGCTGCAATTACTGCTGCTGCCGGAATTACCGGAGTCATGATCCCTCCTTCTATTCCTTTTATTATTTACGGTGTGGCAGCAAACCAATCGATCGGAAAGCTCTTTTTAGCTGGTGTAATTCCGGGGATTCTATTCGGTCTCGGCTTCATGCTTCTGGCTCGTTTTATGGTTAAGAATAATATGCTTGAAGGATCGAAGCTTGCAAAATTGCAACGTGATATAAAAACACCCCTTGAGAAAAAAACACATGGATTACGCGACAATGCTGTTTGGGCTCTGATTGTTCCTTTAATCATATTAGGCGGAATTTACTGCGGTATATTCACCCCCACCGAAGCTGCCGGCGTGGCCGTTGTATACGCCCTCATAGTCTCCCTATATATTTACCGTAATTTAAAATGGTCGGATATGGGCCAAATTCTGCTGCGATCCGGTCTCACCTCTGTGGTATGTCTTGTTATGGTGGTTATGGCCTCTTCCTTTGGCAGACTGCTCACTTTACAGAGGGTTCCTGTAGAACTGGCTAATTTTATCATCTCCATTTCCGAAAACGCCTTTGTCATACTGCTTTTGATCAATATCATGCTTTTAATTGCGGGCATGTTTATGGAGACAATCGCACTCATCATCATTCTTACGCCTATTCTTCTTCCGATCGTAACCCAGGTGGGAGTGGATCCCATTCACTTTGGCGTCATCATGACCGTAAACCTGGCAATTGGATTTTGTACACCGCCTCTTGGTGCCAATCTATTTATTGCCACCGGTGTCGCTGAGGTCAGACTCGAGGATCTGATCAAGAAGGTGATCCCGTTTATCGCGGTTATGATTGCTATGTTAATGATGGTCACCTACATACCCGGCCTATCGCTATGGCTTCCTTCGCTAATGGATTGATAAGCCAACAGCCAAAATATGATATATTTATTATATCTGTAATGTTAGATAACAGCCCTACAGGGGCTGTTAACAATTAAAAATGATAGTAAAAAATATAACAAAAATGGAAGATAAACTGCTTAAAGACGTCGTTTACCGTCGTATTAAAGATCTCATTATAAGCGGTGAGTTTCAAATGGGATCTAAAATTTCAGAAGGTATTCTGGAAGACACTCTCCATGCAAACAAGGCGCCTATTCGTGATGCCTTAAAACGACTTGAAACCGAAAGATTGGTCGTGCGTCGGGCAAAGAGCGGAACATATGTTTTCTGCATATGCCAAAAAGATATGGATAAACTTCTTCAATTCAGATATGTAATTGAGGTTGAAGCTTTAAAGCTTGCGCTCAAGGCTGATAAGGCAAGACTTGAGCAGGAGCTCGGCGCCATTTACGATAAAATGACTATGGCTTACAAAAACAAGAGCACCTACGAGTATCTGAGACTTGATTCGGAGTTTCACCAAATGGTTGTAACCCTCTGTGATAATCCTTATTTTGTTGATTCTTTTCACATGATCTCAGCAATTATGGATACGGTAAGAAACTATCTCGGTGCATCCGAAATGCATTTGGAACGCTCACAGATCCAGCATGCAAATATTATTGCGGCAATACACAACAATGCTGAGAGCGAGCTTGAAGATCTTCTGAAAAAACACATTCTTCCGGATCACGGCGCATATTGGAGTGAACAAAATCTGAGACACCGCTTGCCCAAAGAATAGAAAACCACAGACTGACTTTAACTATTTCCGTAATTAATCTACCCTTCACCGCTGTTGAAAGAAGACCTTTCGAGGTCAATTTAAGAGCCTGTAAGGGAAAAATTTATATTTTTTGTAGTGGAAGCTCAAAGATATTCTTTACCATATGCATATGCGCTGAAGTTTTGGTTTTTATGTTGTTTTACACCCACCAAAGCCCGCCCCGATAACACTCATCGAAAAAGGATCTGCCCTACGGTAGATCCTTTTTTGATGAAAAACAAATATTAAGACAATCCCATAAGCGCGGGTAACCACGTTGAAAGCTCGGGGAAAATGACTATCACCGTAAGCGCCAGAAGCGTTGCAAGTAAAAGCGGCAGTACTGCAGGCGTCAGCTGCTCCATGGTGAGATCGCAGATCTTGGCACCGACATACAGATTGACGGCCACAGGAGGAGTTACCTGACCTACGGCCAGATTGACTGTCATCATCACGCCGAACCACACGGGATCCCATCCGAAATGCACTACCAGCGGCAACAAAAACGGTAAAAGCACGTAGTAGATGGATACTGCATCCAAGAGCATGCCGGCAACCAACAGCACCACGTTGATGAGCAGCAACAAAACCCAAGGGTTGTCCGAAAGAGACAGCAGGATCTCAGCTCCGCGATCGATAAGACCTACGGTACTTGCCACCCACGCAAAGAGACCGGCACAGGTCACCACGAACATAATGACGGCCGTGGCCTTTACGCTTTCAACCAGCATGGAGATCATAAGCTCCATGCTTTTTATGGTTTTGTAGATAAAGATCCCTACAAAAAGTCCGTAAAAGATGGCAACCGCCGCCGCCTCCGTCGGCGTAAATACACCGCCGTAAATACCGCCTAGGATCACAACCGGTGCCATTATTCCCCAAAAGGCCTCCCTAAAGGCACGCCACACGCCTATCTGCGATTTGGATCCGCGATAACCGCGACGACGGCTTATGAGATAAACAGTGATCATGAGGAACAGAGCGACTACTATTCCCGGAATGATGCCTGCGGAAAACAAAGCCGGAACCGATACGTCGGCAATACCGCCGTATACGATGAAGGCAATGGAGGGCGGGATCACGATGGCAAGACCCGAGGCCACTGAAACGCTTGCCGCCGCAAAGGGACGATCATAGCCGCTTCTGAGCATGGCGGGGACAAGAATGAGGGCTAAGGCTGCAACCGTAGCCGGACCCGAACCGCTTACTGCGCCCCAAAAGGTAGCCACGGCTACGGAGGCTATGGCCAAACCGCCTGTTACGTCACCTACCAAGGCCTCCACCAAGCGCACTATGCGTTCGGCGATCCCGGCCTTGTCCATGATATAGCCTGCCAAAATGAAAAAAGGAATGGCCAGCAACGGAACCTTTGCCACGCCTGCAAAAATATTGTAGGAGAGCATCTCGATGCCCATATCCCAATTCCAGGCCACAAAAACGGCCGAAAGCCCTAACGAAATGGCAATGGGGACGCGGCAGGCGAGCATGATCACAAATAAGATAAGCAGCCAAAAAGCCGGATCTGCATACCAAGAAACATCCATTATGTTCTCCCCCTAATCAGACGGCACCGGAACGAAAATCATCGGCGGTACGCTGTATAACTCTTATCACCGCCACCACCGACAATAACGGCGTTACTATCGTATAAAGCCATACCGGCACGGCCAAGGATTCGGAAACAACCTCCAAATCGATCTCATCGATCACCTCGAGGCAGCCGTAATAGCACAGCACGCAAAAGAAAAGGATCGAGCACAGCATGCCGATAAGATACATGATGCGTTTAATACTCCTGGGCACTGCGTTGAACAACACGCTCATGCAAAAATTAGAGCCCTCACGAAAGGCTCTGCTTGCCCCCAACATCACCACCCATACGAAGAGATTTACCGTAAGCTCCTCGGAGACGGAAAAAGAAAGATCCGTGCAATAACGCACCACCACGTTGGCAAAGGCCACGGTGGCCATCACGGCAAGCAACAATGCCCCCAAATATTCCTCAAAATGGAGAAAAAGGCGGTGTAACAGGAAGCTTTTAAGCATGATTAAATACCGTTCCTAAAATGCACATAAGCGGAAGCCGCAGCTTCCGCCGAAAATGAGGCCCGAGCACAAGGCTCGAGCGTAAATTTAAGATCAGAGGATCACTTGGCAACCGATGCCATATCATCCTCTGCAGCCTTTACAAGCTCAGGACCTATGTTTTTAGTCCACTTTTCACGTACCGAGGCAGTGGCATCATAAAATTCCTTGATCTGCTCGGGGGTATATTTGTTAACCTGCATCCCGTGCTTTTCAAGCTCACCGTAAGGATCGGTCACGGCAGGAAGCTTGCCTATGGACTCCAAATACTTATAGGCACTGCCGTCATCTAAGCCCAAGCGGGACAAAGACTTGCTGTAGGCCTCGGTCTCCTTAGCGCACTTTTCAATCAAAGCACGATCCTCATCGGAAAAATTCTTCCAAACCTTCAAATTGGAGGTGATGAAGAGCGGATCGATCATGTAATGCCACTCGGTGTTGTACTTATGGTAATCCCACATCTTAAGTGCGACATTGATACCGTTCGTGGGATTTTCCTGACCGTCGACAATGCCCTGCTGGAAGCCGGTCACGGCCTCGGACCAATTGATGGCCTGAGGATTGGCCCCCAAAGCGGTAAAGATGTCGGCAAAGATGGGCGTGCCGCAAACACGGATCTTAAGTCCCTTAAAATCATCCGGATGATTTAAAGGTCCCTTTGAGGAGGTGATCTCACGGAAGCCGTTTTCAGCCCAACCCACAAACTTAACCTTGGACTTTTCGATGGCGGCGATCAGCATCTTGCCGGCCTTGCCGTTTTCAATGGCATCCAAAGCCTTGTAGCGATCGGGCTGGTTAGCGATAAAGAAAGGCAAAGCCGTGAGGTTGAGCTCCTTTAGTTGCGGGGACCAGTTGATGGTGGAGGCCATGGCAAAATCGATGGCGCCGTTTCTGA
>PPYF01027850.1_pt1 | contig 17332 bp, 10 predicted proteins | sample 1559871 | NCBI WGS metagenome assembly PPYF01 (sample SAMN08240021, study PRJNA423297) | Human gut metagenome, whole genome shotgun sequencing project.
GTATAGAGCGAGTCCGAAGCGCTGCCGACGATATAGTAGCCCGGGGTGAGCTGGATGCCGCTGCCGCCGCCCGAGGCCGTATGGACCTTGACATTGAACGTCGCCGAAGCCGGGGAGACATTGACTACGGAACGCTCAAGCATGGAAGCCTCGTCGCCCACGCCCTCATTTGTAAGGCGGAAATAGATTTCCCCCGAAGACTGGTCGCGCAGATACAGGCCGTGGCTGTCGACTATGAGGTCATCGCCCATCTCCATGCGGCCCTCCAGGAAGCGGATGATGTTCCGGCAGCAGTACACCGAGCCGTCCGCACGGACGAGGAACGTGGCGGCGTTGGGGTCGTCAGGCGACACTGCGGCGTCGATTTGGTCGCCGCCGCTCCATAGCATTATGAGCGACTTTCGGGCAGCGTCCGAGGCGTTGGGGCTGAGCATGCCGTTGATGCCGGCGCCCACCTTCCACTGTCCGTTGGAATCGGTGTAGCCAAGCTTTATGAGGGCGGCGAGAATAAGGCCATTCTCCATGGTTATGTCCTCCTGCATGGCTTCCATGAGATAGTTCGTCTCGCGGGGCGATGCAGTCCAGGGGGTGGCGCGGTGGCCGCGCTCCAGCTTCAGGTTGCTGACCTGTACGCCGTAGAACTCACCCTTGGAGCGGGTGGCAGAACCCGAGACGGAAGTATCCACCACGTTTGTCTCGCGGCTGCCGAAAGTGAAGCGCAGCGAGGAAAGCCCCTCTACGTCATCGGGGAAATTCAGGGGGACCTCTATATGCGCGGTATGATAGCCGGAAGTATTGGTGTTCCACAGCCACCCGTCCCCGAACTGTATGGTGTTGCTTGAGCTGATAAAGCCGTCAACGGTAAGGTACGTAAGCCCTTTTGAGTTGACAACCATATCGAAGCTGAGTATATAGTTGGTATCGGCCTCAAGGCGGAACTCGCTGTCGAGGCGGTATAAGAGGCGGTAATATATATCGGAGGGGATTGTGGAAGAGCTGCCCGCGGTACCTCCGTAAGGGTAGCGGGCGTTATTTATGGCCGAAAGGCCGAAAGGCACCTGCTGCATAGGAGACAGCAGCATGGGGCTTACCGTATTGCCTCCGGCGTACGTGTCGGTCGACCAGCACTTCACGCCCTGGTTGGTACCCTTGAGGATGTTGTCGCCGCCGACAAAGCCGGCCGCGTCGACAAGCACGGGGACAGTCTCCCGGTCGTAGATTATTTCTGAGCCGTTCACGGTGTCGTACAGTTCGAAGCGGACGGCCGAGACGTCGGACGTAATCTGCACGCCCGACGATGCGCCGAGAGTGTTCACCGACAACTGGGACACGGTTCCTGCAGGGAGCTTGATTGCGCGAAGACGGTGCGCGTTCGAAAGCTTGCGGAGCTTTCCTGCGATTTCATAGACGGTGCAGCTCACGGTCGATGCCGACAGCTCCCCTTCGGCGTTGCAGGTAATCTGGTTGGAGGAGGGAATAATCTCGTACAGCACAGCGTCCTCGCCGTCCTTGCCGTCCTCACCACTGTACTTGTTCCATTGATAAACGGCACATACATCCGATGTGGATGGGGTTGGGTCAGCCTGGGTGTAATCGGTGCATACACCTATGTACTTCGCGCCCGCAAATGACGTAGTCGAGAATCCGCCTACGCTCGTTGGATGCGGCAACGAGCCGTTGATGGAAGAGCAGTAAGCGAAATGCACATACGAAGTCTTTCCGTCGTCGCCGGGCAGACCTATGCCGTTGGTTCCGTCCATGCCGATGCGCGACACCGAATAGCTTTTGAGTTCGGTGTCGTCCGAGTATGTTACGACAATCTTAGTCCATATATAGTCACCTTGCTTGAGCGTGATGCCGTTTAACGACGTGAGGGTGAAACGGAAATCCTGCGGCTGCGAGGGGTAGTTGCCGACACAGTACAGCACTTCCTTGTCCTTGATGGTAAGGCTGTTGCCGTCCGCGCCACAGCGCGACACGCTGTATGAGGTGGTAGAGGTGTTATCAGAGTATGCCACCACTGTCTTGGTCCACAGGTACTGTCCTTCGGGTACATCTGGTATGCCGTCCAGCCATTCCCCGTCCGGAGGGTTCGTTCCGTCCGTCGAGACCTGGTAAGTCACGGAGTTAGCGGACACCGTGACCGAGGAGCCGTTCTTTCCCGGGCGCACCTTGGCTATGTGCATTGTGGCCACGAGGGTATTGCCGTCGGCGAGGGTGGCCGTGACCTTAACGGTGGCCGTGTCCGAGGTCATGGACTCCGTGCTCAGGCTGCCGGTATTATAATCGGCCCAGCGCGCGACGATTCCGGAGGACAGCAGGGTGTAGCTCGAGACCCCGCCATTGGCGATGGTCAGTTCGGTGGCGCCGTGCCATACAGACACGCGGGAGTCCGGGTACACCCCCGTGACATTGCCCTCGGAGTCGCACGCTATCATGGCAGACTCATTGTCAAGGTCGATGCGGCATGCGTCGTTGCCGTCCGCGCCGGGCGTACCGTCCGGGCCCTGCACACAGACAGGTTCGGTGCAGTCAGTGGTGCCGTCCGTGTAACTGATGCATATACGCGTCCAGTAATAACGTCCGCTGACCCATTCGGGAGGGGTGTTCAACCATTGGCCTCCAGTCAGGAAGACACGTGATGTAGAGAGATAGTACTGTTCCTGAATGCTTGTTATGCCGCGTCCGTCTCGTCCGCTGACACACGCCGTGTTAGAGAAGCGGGCAGAGCTGTCGGCCTTTCGCTCGTATGTGGTCTGCCACAGGAACATGCCCTCTTGTGAGGCAGGCGCCGTGGTAGTCCAGCCATTAAGTTCCTCAATCAGTCCTTCCTCGTTGATAGAAGGCAGGGCCGGGGCATCGGTCGCGCTATCTGAGAGCGTGAAATATATGTCCGTGGCGGTGATGGTCTGGCCGAGGGTCGACCCGGAGTCGCCGAGGGTCGACGATATATGCAGGCGTCCGGCAAGGTCAAGTCCCTCGCCCTGCCTGTAATTCAGATAGTACTTGTCAGAGTTCTTGCCCAGGCGGAAGAAAACCCGGTGCTCCACATTGTCAAAGCCGAGTGATATGACGTCGCAGTCCGCCAATGTATAATCGTCCACATCCACGAACATCTTGATGCACGGGGCGTCATCACCTACTGCGGACAGCATCAGGACGGTCTTGCGGTAGGCGTCCGCAGGGTCTGACGACTTACTACCGAAATGGCAGATTTCATCGCCGGCAACGGGGGCGTCGCTGCCTGTGTCGCAGTCAGAGACGCTGAGGTCGATATAGCCGTAGACCTTGCCTGTTTCCTCATCCGTCTTGCCGTTGTTGTTAACGGCCACGACGCGCCGCCATGAGTAATGCGACTCTACACGTCCGTTCTCGCCCTCGTGGGCGTCGAAGCGCTCAATCTTGGCGAGGTCGTCAGCCTCCATGCGGCACTCGGACCTGCTGCCGTCAGAGTCAGCAGACAGGAACCAGCAGCGGTAAGCCGAGCCGCCCTCGCCGAGGGTTATTTCATCAACCTTGGTACATTTGATGCCGCCCCCTGCGGAGATATAGAACCTGCCGCCAATGGTCTTTGCCTCCATTGTAAGAAGGGATTCAAAGACAGCGCGAATGCGTGCCGTGAGATAATCGACCTCGGCATGGCTCTTGCCATCCTCGTCAACACGGATGATGCCGCCTGAGACGCCCGACACAAAATGACCGACCTCGAAACCTACGTCCGAGGAGAGTAGCCCATGCGTTCGGTCGCTGTTTATTTTTGACAGCAGGATGTTTAGGGCACGTAATGCTGACAGCACATTATCGTCTGTCGGTTGTGTGGTATTATCGGTGGAGCGGATTATTGGGATGTCTATCTCACCACTGCCTCCGCCAGTGCTTTCATACATACCTGTTGCAACCCATGCTCCGTCCTCGGCTCTATAGATCTCGCCCGGCATGGTTGTGCCGACTATGGCCCACCATCCGTCATGAGGCTCCGGGTAAGCTTCTCTTAACTTGTCTGCTGTAGCAAACCTGCCTTTGTCTACTCCGGATATATTCTTGGCGTTAAGCCAACCGTCCACTATCAGGTTCTTGTGGATGTGCTGGCTCCCTTTTACATCGGCGTTGCCCCCTATGTTTACATGACGACCGAAACTACTGTCGCCCTCAAATTCATTGGTCTTTACCTGACTCATGATAATAACTGTTTACTGAGGCTTGACATTAATGTTGACATTTCGGGTTTTTCTATTGTCGCCAGTACAAGTGCTGCTATTTCATAGACCACTGCGTGATAGCATCGTTCCGGTATTTCGACCCCTCCGTTATCATCTATCTCTGGCAGTTTTATATATGAGGCTTGCTCAACCGTTGCATTGTTGTTTTTGCAAGAAAAAAATTCAAGCACTCGCCCTTCTTTTCTACTCACTATTGCCACAATCGGTTTCTGCGGATTACCCCTTATGCCTTTGTAGCGAGAATGTTGTAGTTGGTACTCAACGTCTGCTGCCGTGATTGGCTCATATACTGGTCTCTCCCAGTCGCTCATTTTAAAAATGAACATTCTCAGGAAGTCGCAAGGCAATAATATCCAACCACTCCCTTTGTCTCGCCAATACACTGCATCGCCGAACGGGATGTCGCCGTCAAGCAATATCAACGGTGCTTCCACCAACACCCTACGCACTGCTTCAAGAACTTTCGAGCGTATAATTTCATTCAGCGACAAGGTGTCTATATCCTCGTCTGTGATGAGTTGCTCGCTCGTTTTGTTCTCGTCAATGGCGATACGCACGTCTCGCACTATCTCGGTCAACTTGTATACCATGGAGGTAGCCATATTTAGATACCCTCGAATACGATGCCGTGAGTGGCAGCGGCTTCTTTAATTGCTTTGATTGTTTTGATTTTGGTGCGACTGTAGCCGAAATATTCTGCCAGATATGCCTTGGCTGAGTCGGGGTCGGAAACTACTATGGTTTTTAGCCCGTTGTCTTCAGCTTCTTCAATATCTTCAGCTTCATCGTTCGCGTCTGTTTCTTCTACATCTACATGCTCAGGCTCGGCAACTTCTTCAGCTTCTGAGACAAGAACTTGGGCATCAGGCATTGTTTGACCGGCAATTTTAGCTTTTGGTTTTGGGGCGGGTTTGTTACATTGCTTCTCGGCGTTGTATTTTGTATCTGCTCTGAACAGTGTGCCAAACTTATAATGTCGTTCCATTGCCTCGATGATTTCGGGGTCGTCCGTATAGAATACACTACCACCACCGGTTAGTGCGCTGAATGAGATGTGCCGGTTTTTCCCGCTCGTCAATACAATATTTATGCTGACGTTCGTTTTCGCGATGTACTTTTTCATTGCTCTTGGTATTGTGAAAAGGGGCAGACGGTTGGAGCACCGTCTACTCCTCATAAATTAATTATTGTTGATTAACCTTGAGATTCTGTTCCGCCAGTAGTTGCTGGGGGCTGTGCGAGGCGCATACGTGCATGAGCCTTTGCATAGCGCAGATAGAGGCAGGCGACTTCCTGAATTACCACAGCATCGGTGTTGCGGATTCCGGCTGTCTTGAGGTCAAGCACATTGCGTGCCCATGATACATGTGTTTTCTTTGAAAGATATTCGGGGTCCATTGCAAAGCCGCAGTCGCTCATGCCGTTTGCATCAAACAGCTCGTGGTGGATTGTAAGCACTTCGCCAAAGTCGGTGTCCCACGATTTGAATTTCAGATTCCAAACCTCTACGGTGTCTTTCAGGCGGAATTTCTCGCTCTTGATTTTTGAGAAGGCAGAGAGCATGTCTGAGCCACAGAAAAGAATCTTACGCTTGTTGCCGATGCCGGTACCCACGAAGAGGTCTTTGGTAATGTCTACAAGGTTGTCATCGGTGATTACAGCGCATTTAGCGTTTGCATCCCATACGCCCACTTCAATATCCTTGCCGGCCATGTACCAAATACCGCCTGTAAACCATGTATTCATGCCGTCTTTAGCAACGTGTTTGATTACATTCTTCACGCCGAACAGGTAAGTATTCTCCTGAGAAAGTCGCATATCATAGATACCGTCTTCTTCAATGTCTGAGAACGACCAGTTTACTTCCTTGGCTGCAATCTTGTCAAATGTTGATTGCTCTACCTGAATCATGAAGTTCTGGCAGTACTGGGTCTCAGGCATGGGGATGTTATTGAAGCGGCCTGTCTGTACGTCAAGTTCGCCGCACGCCTTACCCATGCGCACAAGAGTTGTGCCGCTCGGAATTGCGGGTACAAGAGTGGCGTAACCGCTTGTGGCGTCTTTGTTACCGTTTACGGCATATACGGTCGGCATGTTGGTGTCGGTACTCTTACCGCATACACACAGCACAAGGTCGGGTACATTGTCGCTGTCGGTGGGGTAGGCAACTCCCTTGTCATTGTACACGCCTTTAACGCCCACTACGCGGATGGTATCATCAAGCGTAAACATATTGGCATCATCGACGGGCAGAGTAATTGATGCGCCGGTTGTCTGAGCGGTAACGGCCTTGTTGGTCTTGCACGAGATAGGACGTGTGCCTACGCTGTAATACTTGACTTCAAACGATGAACAGGATGAGGCTTTGGCGTATCGTGAAATCTGGTCGATAGGAGTAGCCATAGGACGTATTTTGACAATACGCTTGTCGATGTCCTGCATGTAGAAGTTGGGATCACCGTCGGTACGACCCTGCGTTTCGGTTGCGATACCGTCAGTGCCGCCTGTGCCGTCAGCACCGGCATTTGTCTTACCTGCATCGGGGAGGTCGCTGGCAGCGGCTATATATACCCCGGAGCTTGCCCCCGCTACGAGGGCAACCATGCTCAGCATGAAGCTGAACAGAAAACGAGTTGCTTTTTTAACTGTTTCCATTGAGTTTGTAATTAAGTTGGTTATTATATTGGGTTGATTATCGTTTTATCGGGGTGCGCTTCTCGCCGCCGCGTTCGAAGATGTTCATACTGCCGTCACCGTAGCGGTCTATTGCTCCCATGTCGGGCATAGATGCTTTGCGTCGGCCTCCGCCGTTCTTGCCGTCAAGCTGCGCTGTCCCGTCTCCGCGTGTTGGCTTGCGCAGTGTTTCGGTAACCTTGGTGTTTTTGCCACGCACCTCGCCTTCTTCGCCGGCCTGGGCCACATCGTTGTCATAATTCTGTGCCTTGATAATCATTTCTATTGTCTCGGGCGAGAATTTACCCATCATTGCATCTTTCGCCACGCCGATAAACCATGCCATGGCATCGTCTATCTGTTCATCGCTAAGACCTTTTTCTTTTTGTGCTTTTTCCAGTAGGGTTAGCGACTCAGCAAGATTTTTGGAATACTCTTCTTCGTATTGCTTCTCTTTGGCCACACGTTCCATGTACTCCTTATTAGCTTCGGCTATCGCTTCCTGCTTGTCGGGGTCATCTATAGCGTCTTTGATGTCCTGACCATAAAGACGTATCAGGGCTACTGCCGGGTCATCGCCGTCTTTCCAGCTCATCATCAGACTCGCTGAACGAGGGTCTGATGTAAACATATCCGAAAACTTGCCCTCGCGCTCTTTATAGCCCGCAAGTTCGTTGTCGTATTGGTCGTAATCGTCGTTTATTCGGCCAAATAACTGTTCATCATCGTCGAATTGTTCATCGGGGTATCTGCCCCGCATGCGCTCCAATGTTAAATCACGCTTGCTCTTAACTGTTTCGCTTTCAGCCATAATGATTTGGGTATATATTTTTTGCTTAAATTTTTCCGCAAATATACGCTCAAATATTTCAGTGCGCTGTTTATCTTTTACCACTTGTATATTAAATTTGCAAGTGTAATTAAACAAATTTGAGAGCCTTGTAAACCAATCAATGAAAAACTTCGGCAGTAAAAGTGAATACCATAGGGAGAGGACGAGAGATTTGCTCCGGGCATATTTCCGTTATCTGGAAGCGTGTAAACACGTTTCCATGCCTGATGTATTCAAGCGTGTTGTTGAAATGCCGGCCGCTCGTTTTTGGGTGTCTACTTCTCGCGCTGCCGTCGTGGTCGCGAGCATAATGCGAGGCGACAATCTCAACTATATGCGACCGAATAAACGTGAGATGTTTTTTGAGATACATCGTCGTGTTATGGTGTTACGTCGCACTTACTATGATTGGTCTATGCCTCGGCTGATTGAGGCCGTTATCGCACAGCCCGCTCCAAAGTTTTATTTGGCTCCTGGCTCTGCTCGTGCCCTAATTCTAAAAGCAAGAAAGCAATGGTTCGCGGAAAAATCGAAAAGACTGCTGGGCTGTTGATCGCTATCTACATTCTAACATCTGCGATTATATATGTTCCTGATTGGAATGTCGTAGGTGTGGCTCGCGGCTGCGATATTTTGCAGCGGCTTGGCTATTCATTCTTTCATGCTTCATTCATCCATGCGGCTGTTAACGCATGGTGCTTTATATCCATTCTGTTTCTATATGAAGTAACATGGTGGCGATTAGCGACGGCTTTCATAATCGCCGTTGCTGTTCCTGAATTTGTGCTTTCATCTGTTCCGACGGTCGGGCTGTCAGCCGTATGTTTTGCTCTGCTTGGCTCGATTGCCTTTCAGGTAAAACGAAAACTATACTACAATGGGTGCATGGCATTATATATCGCTCTTGGTTTTTTCTTTCCACTTGTCAACGGATGGCTTCATCTATACAGTTATGTGGCCGGGCTGTTTGTCGGCTTCATTAATATGCCGATACCATGCAGAAAGAAGTAGCCGATATTCTAAGAATAAATCAGGAACGGTTGGATGAGATACACGCTCCATTCAATCCTATTACCGGCAAGGGGTCAGTCGGCTCTCGTTTTGAGTGCTTTATTGAGGACTTTCCGATTAAACGCCAATGGCTGCCCGATACTATGAGCAAAGTGCCTCTCGTGCGGCAGCTAATGTCTGCTGGCTCTCTTGAGTCATTCCTTTGTGATACACTCGGTATGGAGTATGAGGATGAAGAAGAATATGAAGCCGATAAGCTGAAAGTTATCGAGCAATTTGTCCGCATACGCTCACGGCACGATTTCCCCTTTTGGGCGGCAACCTATGTATGGATTAAGAATAAGGGTGGCGGCGAGGATGTATTGTTTCGCCTCACGAGACCACAACGCCGATTTGTCGAGCGTCTTGAAGAAAAGCGTCTTGCCGGTAAGCCTATTCGCCTTATCCTTTTGAAAGCGCGTCAGTGGGGTGGCTCTACGACCTCACAGATTTACATGGCATGGTTACAGCTCGTTCATCGTGTTGGTCTCAACTCGCTTATCATTGCACACCAAACATCAGGCTCGGATGAAATTCGAGATATGTTCAACCGTATGCTCGACCGCTACCCGGTTGATATGCTCTACAAACTCGGTGCTGATTATGATGAAAACGAGCCGAAACTTGTAGGCGTAGGTATGTCGGGCCTTATCCATGCCGTACCACAACGAAATTGCAAAATCAAGATTGGTACTGCAAAAAATCCCGACTCTTGCCGTGGCGGTGATTACAACCTCGTGCATTGCTCTGAGGTCGGTATATGGGAGAAAACTGAAAAGAAATCTCCTGAAGATATTGTGCGCTCGGCATGTTCAGGTGTCCTCTTCAAACCGTACACGATGATTGTTTATGAGTCCACGGCCAACGGTACAGGCAATTTCTTTCAGATTGAATATGATGCTGCAAAGAAAGGAGAGTCGCAGTTTGAGGCTATGTTTGTTTCGTGGTTTGACATTGAGCAATATTCGCTTGAGTTTGATAGCGAAGAAGAAAAATACAAGTTCGCTCTTTGGCTCTACGAGAACAGAGAAAACTACAATGCCAACTCTAATCGTGAGGAGTCTGGCCGCTATCTTTATTGGCTTTGGGATAAAGGTGCTACACTCGAAGCTATTAATTGGTATATCCATGAACGTGCCAAGTCGAATGAACACGCTATCATGGCATCGGAATATCCGTCTGATGATGTTGAGGCTTTCGTTCACTCCGGCACTCGTGTCTTTGACAAATACCGTGTCGAGGCTTTGAAGGCAACATGTAAGCCGCCGTTACAGGTTGGCGATGTGTATGCAGATTACGATGAGGGCAAAAAGGCTTTGCAAAATCTCCGCTTCCGTGAAGATAAACAAGGGCTGTTATGGATATGGGCGCATCCTGAAATTGACCCGGAAGAAAGGGTTACTGACCGCTATCTGACTGTTGTCGATGTCGGCGGTCGTTCACATAAAGCGGACTGGTCTGTAATACTTGTTATAGACCGTCTATTCATGGCCGAGGGTGGCAAGCCTGTTGTTGTAGCACAGTGGTACGGACATATCGACATAGACCTTTTGGCATGGAAAGCCGCGCAGATTGCCGCATACTATGACAATTCGTTACTCGTGATTGAAAGCAATACTCTTGAAACTCACGATAAGGACCGAGATGTTGACGGCGACCAATCGCAATTCATATTAAATCAGGTAAAGGATGTTTATCCAAATCTGTATGAACGTAAGCAACCCGAAGAAGCTATTGTAGAGGGCGCACCGAAACGCTACGGCTTCCATACCAACGTGGCCACAAAGCCGATGATAATATCTACTTTGGTTAAGGTCATTCGTGAAGCAATGTATGTTGAGCGCGATGAACGGTGCCTTGCGGAATACAACTTTTACGAGAAGCGCAAAAACGGTTCTTACGGTGCTATTGTCGGCAAACATGATGACTTGCTTATGACACGAGCAATAGGGCTGCACATATGCTTTTATGAAATGGATACGCCCAAAATTATTCCTGTTCAAAAGAAGTATAACCGTGGCCGACGGAAACCAATATCTGCCGCCACATTCTAATAAACTCTTAATTAAACGATATGAATATCTTTAGAAAATTCAAAGCGAGCCTTAGACTGCGTGAGGCTATCAAGATGGCCGACAAGGCTCATGCTCAAACCGGCCAACGCTACTATGTCATGCCCCAGCATCGTAGCGGCGGCAAGAAGCTCATCGTAATGGACCGCTACAACTTTCGTCGCCTCAAGATGAAACACTACATTCATCGTGACGCTCGTGTTTACGACCTCGTGCGTGAGTGTTTTTATTGCACCGGCTACAGCGACGGCTCTCAGTTCCTCTCTCCTGAAGGCAAGAAAAAGAAAGTAATTCAATACTTCGCATGGGTCGAGGCAGACCGCAAAGCAACAAAACAGCGTAACAAAAATGGGAAAGTATAACGTAGGCTATCATGGCCCGAAGTCCGGTCATGATTTGAGTGGGATAGCAACACTAACAACAGATCCAATTGCCAAAGATAACACTCGGGAAATAATACAAGGCACGACCTCGATACCGCGTAAATATGGCATACGCGGTTTTAAGAAGTTCAAGCTGTACTGAATAAAAAGCGCGAGTGTCAATCCTGACATTCGCGCTCTTAGATTTAAGCTGCCATTTGTGGTTGTGGGTTCATCAGCATTTGACGTGCGGCCTGAACATTCTGCATATTTGCTCCGGCCTGCACTTGCTGTTGTAGCTGCGGTGACATGGCTTCCGGCACCTGACCTTGTTCGAGCTGTTCCTTTTGACTGCGGATAGACTGCAAAAGGTCGTCGGCGAATGGGAAGTCGCCGTGTTCCAGAAGCTGCTCGACCGAGATAGCCTGTGCTTGCCACAACTGCATGAGTATATCATTGGCCATTTGTCGGAATGCCGGGGTGTTGGTGCTTTCGTCAATGGAGAGGTCGAAGTCGACGTCGCGTATTGTTTTGGGGTCGTACTCAACCCAAGCATTTTTACCAACAATATTGAATATGCGTTTGGTATCATAGAACTGCTGCATATTCTTCACGTCCTTTATCGCGCCGTCCTTGACAAAGTAACTGAAGCTGTCGAGCAAATCAAGCAACGATGTGGTGGCGTTCTGCGTCTGCTGGTTGTAGAGTGCTGCACTTTGATTGGCATAACCGGGCTTACCCTGTAATGCTCCGTTTACACCCGATATGTCTTCAAAGAATTTCAGTTGTAGGTTAAGCAATTCAGTGATGCCAATCTGCGTAGAGTTGTTTGCAATCTGCTGTGGAACCGCAACGCCCGGCTTCGGCTTATAATAGACAATGCCGTCAAACTTGCCCCATTCCTCGGCAATATCATCCATGCTCATGCCGTCAGGCTCACAGCCTTCAGGAAAGAGTAGCACACCCTTTGCGCTTGCTCGCATGATAAAGTCATATAGCGTGATGAGGCGGTTGGTGTATCGCTGTTGGTCGATAACGTCTGCCACAAAGCTGTGTATCTCGCCGTCGATAAACGGATATGCCTTGAACACATAGGGGTGGCTCTTGTGTTCGTATGGGGTCTCGCCCTCTTTCAGTATGTTGCCGAAAGGTGTCAGGTAGTAATAGTACCAATAGTGGTCTATCATCCACGTTGCCTGTATAAGTGGAATTTCATCGTCAGGCATACCGGCGGCGCGGCCTCGCATAAGTCGCTCCCTGTTTATACTGCCGACCAATTCTTCATAGTCCTCTACGTCGATTTTGTAAACGTCGCCGTTATTGAGGTCGTGGCAGCGGTATCGAGGCTTGGCTTCTTTTCTCCATACCTCGATAACTCTGCAACGTGTGGGGTCGCTCGTGAACAGGAAATCGAAATTTTCAAGACGTGAGTAACCAAACCGCTCGGCGTAGTTGGCGATATACTGCTTGTTGTGGGCAAAGGTATAAATCTCCTTAAAGCGGCGGTAGTCTTCCGGGCTTTCAGCAAACTGCGCACACAGCGTTTCAAAGGAAACGTCGTGTACTTCGCCGAGGAAAGACACGTCCCAACCTCGGAAGTCACGCATATTATTGTCGATGAAGAAATTGTTGGGGTTCACATAGTCAGTCCAACAGTCCATTTTTTCATTGCGCCAACTGTACGACTTTCTATGCACAATTAAACCGCCAATCAAAAACTCTTCCATTGTGCGGGCATATACCTCGGTCATGCGGTTGAGCTGCATATTGCACTGCAAGATTGTGGTCATGGTCTCGCCCAGCTTCTGCTCATCTCGGTCACGTGCATAGCACGTCGGCTCTTTGGCCTGACTACGATACACGCCTAACACATTTCGCACAAGGCGGCGTATAAGATTATTTTTCAGTGGAACATTGCCTTGCTTCCCTATGTATTCTTCTTCGGTCATGGTGCAACCGTCCACCTCGATTATATCTTTCCATTGGTCACCGTAGCAATAGCGTTTGTTACGCTGACGGTCGCGGCGGAATTGGTCCATGTTGTTCCAATGGTGCTGCGCTTCCATAAGTACATCAAACGCTCTCCTGTCGCCACGACGCTTTGAAGTGGCAACAGTGTCCATGTCGTTCTCAATCTCACGAGGACGGACACGGCTCATTCTATGTAGTTTGTCCTTTGCCATAACTTTTGTATCTGCTTTGCAGCTTTAGCTGCGGTTTGCCGGAGGCAAAGATACTGAATATCCTTGCCCCCGGTTTGTTATCTATTCCTGTTCGCTGTTCCTGTATGCTTCGGGGTCATGCAGTGCGTTAACGAGTTCACGCATTACAGCGTACATCTCGGCTTCAAGACGCGCCCTTTCCTCTTTGTCGGCCTCTGCCGATATATCTTCGCGGTATGCGTCGATGTCAGCCTTAAACTCGTCGAAGATTTCCCAACGAGCATATTCAGGCGAGTTCTCAAGGAAGTTTATCCGCTCGGCGTAGCCCATTATTCCGTCTTCGTCGGCATTCTCATACTTGCGCAAAAGTTGGCCGGTGGCCTTATACTCTTTAAAGTATTTGAAATACTCGTTTTGAAGTTTACGGTTTGCAGTGCGCTCGTCGCCTGACTTGATAAGGCGGTTGGCTATCGGAATGTTGCGCCACTCGAAATATCGGTCGCCAAACATTGTTTCTCCTGTCTTCTTGACTTTATTGGGGAAAGTGAATAAACCGCCGAAAGTACCATTAAGCAGATACTCGATTTTTGCAGGGTTGATGTCGATAGAGCCTTTCTTGAAATCGTCGCCGCCTGATGTTTCATTAAGCCACTTAGCAAAGGCGACAAGGTGCTTGTCAGTGCTTACGTAGGCTTTTGTCCATTCAGGGTCGTTCTTGTTGAACGGTGTATCCTTGTAGACGGGTAAGCCTGTCCAGCCCTTGTTCAATATATAGGCTTCCGTGAGCGGTTTTGCAGCACTCGGTATGAACGGAGAAATACCGCCGCCACCTTCAAGCATATCAATCGGGAATATCTGCGACACTTGCGAGGCCATTTGTTGGGCAAGCTCGGAGTCGCTGTATCGCTCATTGCCGCTGATGACACCGTGCGCAAGTTCACCCATGCCGTATATGGCTCTATACTCGATAGGCAGCGGTATAGTTATCCATTGGTCGCCGGCATAGAAGCAGATGTTTGAACGACGGACGTATTCAGGTAGATTGTAGTATGCATTCTTATCGTCATCGTCGCCGTCGCCACCACCTAACATTTGAGCCATCAAGGGAATAACGTAACCAAGAGTGAATAGCGCAGTCGCACCTACCGAGAATTTGGCAGGGTGCAGTTTTGCCTGTCTCCCAAAGTTGGTCATACCCTGAACGCCGGCATTCCAAAACACATATAACAGTCGTCCGCCGCCACTGAGATATGCGCCGGTTTTGCCGAGTGCCGTCTGACCGTTGGCATTTACCATTTTGCCGCCACTGCCTTTTTTGTTGAAGTTGACGCTTATCTCCTTTGCGTCATAGATTGCACGGTCGATACTGCGGCCAAAATCACGCGACGTTACGAATGCTGCGAAACGTGCGCAGTTTTCCGCAGAACGGTTGAGTAAGTCTAACTGCATACCGAGTGCAGTCCATACTCTGCGGCCAGTGCTACCTTGTTTTTTCAACTCGGCTGCGACAGCTCTCTTGTGGCCCTCGATGTCTCGAACATTAGTATAGCCTGTTTCGCCACCATTCTTCATGAATTGATAGAAAAGGTTCTCAATGCGATTGCTCATATTGAGTTTACCTTTCTCCCATTTTCCGAGAAGTCGGCGCATTACAATAGGATTGACACGAGCAAAATTTTTGCTGAAGCGTCGTGCGTATCGCGGACTCTCCTTAACCCACGTCATGCAGTTGGAGTAGAGCATATCGCGGAAGAAGTTACCAACAACGAAGTCCGGGTTACGGGTCGTGTAGAATGCCGACAACTGACGGTTTACCCAAGTGCCTAATTTCAGCATATTGCCGACAACGCCGTTTTGGTCAACGTCAGGATTGGTAAGGCCGTTGATTGCCTGTGCCGCTCTCGGATTTCCGTTAATTGTCGCAACAAACGTGCGTCCACCACGCTTGATAAGTATTTGATGCTCGCGAAGATTGTTGCGTACTACCTTATAGGGGATATGCTGTGTTTCGCGGCCTTTCTTGTACTTGTCAGGCTCTGCGGTGCGCAGTGCTTCCATACGTCGCTCGAAGGCTTCAACCTTTTGGGCTACTTCGTCTGCTGTGTCGGTGTCTTCTACGTCGGCGAATACAGGCACCCACTCATCGGTCACGTCGTTGTATTTAAGCCAAATGTCGTGAACACTGACAGCATCGCTCGGATGATTGAGAATGAAGTTAAGAAAACGCTGTTTCATTAGGTTGCGATTTCCCTGACGTATTGCGTCATCGGCCATCATGCCAATAGTTGCGATTGGATCATCAGCCATACTTTCACGACCCTCTGCTTTTTTCATGATACTGCCACCGAGGGGGCCGTCCTTACTCGTGAGATAGCCATAGACTTGCTCACTTGTAGTTTCATTCCAACCGCGCAGGGGTACATAGTAGTCATACATTCCAAGTATCTTCTCGTAAGTTTCCTTGCTGATGATACCTGAAAGATATACCTTTTCGAGTGTCGCTTTGGTTGCCTGGTTGATAGCTTCCCACAATGCTGTGGTATCGACCATGCTCTCGTAGTCGTCTACCCACTGCTGGGCTGTGGCCTCTGCGCTTCGCCAATCGGCCTCGCCGGTCAGTCCCATAAGTCCGGCAAAGTCACGGTCGGTATCTTCGCCGTTGGAGGCCGCCTCGTTGCGCATATACTCGTTGCGCTCAAGGCCGTGCTTTGCCATGATATAGTCAGTCAGCTCTCTGCGCCTACGTATGCTTGCTCCGGCTAAGCGGCCAATCTCTTTCAGGAGTGGCTGCATATAGCGTTGGAAGTATTCGTGCTGCTCTCCGGCATTCATACTACTCATACGATTTTCAAATAGGTAGGCGTTTTCAAAGCCGGGTACATCTTCAATTCGGGTTTCCTTTCCGAGGATTGCCTGATAGAGTTTTTTCAACCCCAACATACTATCCTGAACAGCTTCTTTGAACTGATAGCTGCCGCTTCTAACCATGCTTTCATAGGCATAGCGGGCATACACTCGGTCACGGGGCGAGAAGTCGCCGGAGCGGTATAGGTCGCCCTCTGCGGCATAGTCAGCCTCGATACCTTGTTCTGCATAGTTGCCGACTTTAAGCTCACTTTGCTTGGCTACGTCTGCGGCCTCTCCGAATATGCTGCGATAGCGACCCGGTTCAGCAAGATTTTCGTAACTGCGCCAAAGGATATAGCGAAGTTCGTTGTCAGTCAAGACAACGCCGACTTTATCACGGAAGCCCTCGAAACCGATGTGTGAAAGCATATCAAGGAACAGGCGTTTGATTTTCGACCACCAACCGCTATAACTCTGCGCCTCTCTGAAGTTGGTGTCCTCGGCAAGACCGGCAAGATATTCCTCGGTCGCGGTGCGGAAATCCCAACCGTTTTGAGCGGCCATTTCTGCAATCTTGCGGCGTATGCTCTCGTCGGCCGACTGATACACGTTATCAAGGAACGTGTTGAACTGTTCCCCGAAAAGCTGACGTAAGCCGTAGTGTGCGACCGCTTCATGTAGAAGTGTCTGCTCCGCGTCAATGGTGCTGACGTTATTAGGGATTACGATTGTGATTTTGCCCGTCCGCTTGTTGTAGAAACCTTTGGCAGTAGCTCGTTTGCCCTCAAGCTGTGAGACGTCCGTCACTATCTCCACATTATCCAAATGAAGTTTGTGAACGAGTTCGTTCACACTCTCAGCCATACGTTTCCGTTCGCGAGCCGCAAACTCAGCCTGCCGCTTCTTGCTGAAACGGTTTTTGCCCATGACCTTTGAAATCGGGTCATTAGCATACGACACCTCAGCGTCGCTGTATGCGCCATAGCCGTCACCCATGCGGTTGACATTTTCGCTCTTGGTTACTACTACGGCGGCTAATCCTTTCGTGCCTGAGTTTTTCTCGTTAGCTATCTCAACGGCATAGCCATCACCAAGCTCCGATTCAACCCATTCC
>PPYF01000283.1_pt1 | contig 17331 bp, 17 predicted proteins | sample 1559871 | NCBI WGS metagenome assembly PPYF01 (sample SAMN08240021, study PRJNA423297) | Human gut metagenome, whole genome shotgun sequencing project.
TCCTGTAAAATACAGAAATCGTGTATTATCAAATCTTTAAAATTTTATAAATGTCTAACTTTTCTATGGCACTTCAAACCTAAGAAGCTTTTTAGCTTCTTTTTTTGTTGGGAGAAAATAATGAAATTTATTGATATGTTTGCCGGAATAGGTGGCTTTCGGAGTGGACTAGAGCAAGCTGGTCATACATGCGTTGGCTATATTGAATTTGACAAATTTGCAAGAAAAAGTTATCAGGCTATTTACAGTACAAAAGGAGAATACACAGCTCATGACATCAGAAAAGTTAACGGAAAAGAATTACCAGATGCGGACATTTGGACCTTCGGCAGCCCATGTCAAGACATCAGTTTTGCAGGAAAACAAAAAGGTTTACAAGGAAGCAGAAGCTCCTTGTTCTTTGAAGTCATGCGAATGCTTGACGAAAGACAAGAAGCTAAGAAGTTCCTTCCATCCTATCTCATCATGGAAAACGTTAAAGCATTGCTATCAAGTAGCCAAGGCTGGGACTTTGCAACAGTCCTCATTGAAATGGAAAAAAGAGGGTATGATCCAGAATGGTCACTTATCAACTCTGCCCAAGTCGTGCCTCAAAACAGAGAACGGGTATACATTGTCGGACATTTTAGAGGTAGATGTACCGCTCAAGTATTTCCTATCCGACGACAAGGTACGGATCTTGTTAGAACAAACGAAAAAATCAAAGTAGTGGGAAAAACTTTTCAATCTGGTTGTACTACATTAACCACTACCGACCATAAACCTCAAAAGCAAGTAGCAATTAGACAAATTGGAAATTATATGATCAACAGCAAAAGAAAAAATCCTGAAGCCGGGCGTATATATGATCCTACCGGATTAAGTCCTACCCTTAATACGATGCAGGGTGGGGATCGACAACCCAAGATAATTGTAAGGGCATGTATCACTCCTGGAAGAGTAACTAAAAGACAAAATGGAAGACGGTTCAAAAATCAAGATGAACCGTCTTTTACTTTATCTTGCCAAGATAGGCACGGAGTTTTGCTAAAAAAGGAAAACAATGTACAAATACGTAAACTTACACCATTAGAGTGTTGGCGTCTTCAAGGATTTAGTGATGCACAATTTAAAAAAGCAAGAGCAGCGGGAATTAGTGACTCACAATTGTATAAACAAGCTGGTAATGCAGTAACGGTACCAGTAATTAAGGAAATAGGAAAAAAACTAAAGCTATTTGATGCTAGAGAGGATTTTTAATATGACGAATAATCAAAAAGACTTTAAACAAAACATTGATGCTGAGACGACCAATCTAAGACCTAGTTCAGCCTCAGAACAATCAATTAATCATGAAAACAGCTTAAATAAATCTATTGCCACTCAGCAACAAGAAGCTCTTTCTACTTACTTGCAGAATCATCGATTACCTGATGGGGTTAAGTTTGTTGATTTAGAAAAACTATCAAATAATGTAGAATCTCTAACTGATTTAGTATCAGATTATGATCGGCAAAAATTAAAGTCAGTTTTAGAAAGTGGATCAAAATATGGAGTAATGTTTATAGACGATGATAATGTTGCTATTCACAACATTTCAAAAAAAGAATTGACGACTTTAAGTAAGCTCAAGGATTACGAATTTGATCCTACATATAAAGCCATCGCAAAAGATATAGCTCAACTATCGCCAAATGTACCAGATACTGTGATTGATCTCGGAGATAGTAATTCTTTTAATAGTGATAACTTTAAAGATAGCTTTTTATTTGTCAATAGAAACCCTATTGATTTAGCTGGTCAAAATTTTCAAATAGATAAAAACAGTCAAACAAATATCGTTTTAACTCCAACCTCTATTATCAATGGCTTGGAATGGAATCAACGACAAGATCTCTACTATTACAATCCGAAAGAAGGCCAAGAACCTAAATTAGTTGGTAAGGACTTAGAAAGTTTTACAGATTACTTAAACGAACCTGCGAAACTCGATGGATTCTCTACTACTCCAGCAGATATTAATAGAGAAGCCTTTGCTAAGAGTCATCAAAATCAAATTAAGGATATTCAAAAAAATCTCTATACTGGTCGTAATAATAATGCCAGTGAAGATTTATTCAAGTCCTATTTAAGAAAATATGATATTTATCTCAATCCTTCAAAACGAGATTTTGAAGATGCAAATGTTCTGTTTGGATTTACTAAAGATGCTAACTTACAAAGAGTAGTAGAAAAAGAAATAGAAAGTCCAAAAGAAGAAAAGATAATTGGCTATATCTCAGCAAGCTCTAAGCCAACTAAAGAAAGAGGTGCATCAAAAGAAAAAGAAGCAAAACAAGTTTTAGAGGAATATGGATTTAAAGCTACAGATGAAAATATCAAGAAGATGACAGAAAATATTGAAAATGAGGAGAAATATAATCGTCAGTTGCATCTTAAAAAAAGCGGTCTAGAATCAGTAAAGCTTGAACTTTCTAACCCAGATATTCGAAAAAACTATATCGACATGTATGGCAATAAAACTAAATTAGACAAAGATACTGAAAAAGTCTTTTTAGAAAAGCCTATTTATTCCCAGTGGTTTATTCAACGTGATAAAGCCGAAAAAGCATATGAAGATCTCGAAAAACTCGGCTTTCCAAGAGACTATCAAAGTAAAGAAAGTAAAAGACTAGATAACCTTTCACGTAAAATTTCTCCTGCTACCATCCATAAATTAGAAAATGCGTATGTATCAACAAGGAATATTTACTTTGATGATGAAACATCTGAAGTTAAAAATGTAAGTTTGCTCTCTAATAACACTAAAGAAAAAATTGAAAGAAACGGTAAAAAGTATCTGTCTCAAGAACATGCAAAACAAGTTCTTAAGCACAAACGATTAGAAAGATAAGAGGTAATCATTATGTCATCAGAAGACCAATATTGTATCATTAATAGATCTAAAGGTGGTGGCGGTGGTATAAATCCTAAAAAGTTTGCCAATTTAGAAGCAGCAAAAAAATATGCTGAAAAAGATGCGGTAAAGTATCCAAGTTTATATAGTGCATATTACACAATTTCCAATGCCGAAACTCTTACTCCTGTTTACTTTCATGGAAATACTAAAGAGTATGAATTAAACAATAGGAAGTCAATCCATGATATTCTCCCTAAAGACAAAATTGAAACCGGTCCGTTTACCGGCCAATTGAAAGCTGAGAAAATTAAGCATTCAAAAGGGCTCCGTTATACTCAGGAAGAGATTGATAAAGCTGAAAAAGCAAGTATCATTGAGCTTGCCGATAAAATTGGTGTAGAGTTAATTCAAACTAGTCACGATCAGCTTAAGGGCGTTGAACATGATAGCTTAGTTATAATTCCAAGTAAAAATTCCTGGTATTGGAATTCAAGAAGCATAGGTGGTAAAGGTGGATTAAGTTTTATTCAAGACTATGTTTTTGCGGATTCTACGGAAGAGCGAGGGAAAAAATTTGTTAAAGCAATGAAGCTCTTACAAAAAGAAAATGTAGGAGAATGCAAAATCAAAGAATTAAAACGGGAACCTTTTAAATTTAATAAGACTCAAATTGATCGGAATTTTGACAGAGCAGAATCATATTTGACTGAAAAACGAGGACTGAGTCCAACATTAGTCAATGAATTACATAAACAGGGCATTATCGAACAGGATAAGTTTGGTAATGCTCTTTTTTTATGGAAAGATTCGGTCTCTAACTCAATAAAAGGCATTACAAAGCAAGGTACCTGCATTGATCATAATAAATTTGGTAAACGAGGTACGTTAAAGAGAATTGAAAAAAATAGTGAGTATGGTTACGGTTTTAGTTTTGATTCGTTTGATGTAATGCAGGGTAAAGGATCTCCTGAAAATATCAGATTCTTTGAGTCTAGTATTGATGCTATGAGCTACTATAATTTGAATCCTAAAAAGCTTTCAAATACTCGATTTGTCTCAATGGATGGATTAAAAAAAGAAGTTGTTGCACATTACATCAACGTGACAGCTGGTGAACTTGCTAAAAAAGGCAAGAAATTAAAAAGTATTGCGTTCGGTGTCGATAACGATGAAGCCGGCAATAAGTTTATGGAAAAAATGAGCAAACTAGAAGCAAAAAATAGAGACGGAGAATCTATCTCGCTAAAATCCGCTCAACCGTCTAAAAAGTATGGTAAGGATTGGAACGATGTTTTAAAACACGTACGCGGATTAGTACAAGAAAAAGATCTTACTCAAACAACTCATAAAAAAAATAAATTTCTACAACGTAAACAAGTAGCAGAAATAACAAGATAGGATGTGGAATAAATGAACTATATTTCCAAAACTGATAGATATGGTTAAAACCATGTCTTTTTCATATAAACATTATTTTAATAGTATCTTTAACTAGATATTAGTAAGCAGAAAATTTAAAGATTTTTTCTGTTTTTTATTTTGCGTAAATTTAAGTGCTGAGATGAACATTCTATGCATTTTTAAAAATTTAAAGATCGATAGTTGTTTAAGAAAGGAAAAATATGGGCATTAAGAAGATTAAATTTGAAACTCCAAGTAGAGTAGAGCAAGAAACTATTTTAAATTATGACAACTCGTCGCAAGAGTGGCATATCTATTCAGACACTGTTAAACACTGTAAAAGATTAAAACCATTGCTTGATACTTCTAGACCTCTAACATTAGGCTATAACCAAAATAATTCATTAACAATGGTGGAAGGTTACTTAAGTAATACCTCTCATATTATTTTTGGAAAAAAACCAGTTTTGACCCCAGAAAGAATTCAAAAAGCAACGAAAGCATTAAAAGCATATCAAACTGAATTAAAACGAAACAAACAAGAAAGCGAGAATAGTTAAATGGAATTAACAGCAAAAGACGTATATTTCAACTTATTAGAACCTACTGTAAAAAGAATTGCTAGAGAACAAGATAATGACACTTATCTTGCAACTATTGCACTAGATAACGGCATACGCCTTAATGATTCAATCAAAACAATTAATACAAAATTATCTAAGCTTGATTATCAACCAATCAAAAATAAGCAAGATCAGAAATTAAGGATGAAAGGTTTTCTTTTAGAAAATTGGTTACGAGTAAATGGTTATGATGTAACAAAGTCAAAAGTATCTCTTTTTATTAATAAAACTTTAGCTAAACGAAATGTAGATTTCTATTTCTTATCTAAATACTTAAATGTTAACAATACGCAGCAATTGGAAGAATTCTTTAAAACAGAATTGTCAAATATTAAACAAATTGATTTAACTACAATTATTTCAAAAAACGCATAAATACTATTGCTTTTAAGCATCTTGACTTAACTCAAGATGCTTTTTTATTGAAAGGACAAAAAATTGAAACTATTAATTTTAGCAGAAAAATTTAGCGCTTATCAAAAATTCTCACAAGTATTAGGTGGCACAACTGGGACTATTGAAAATGATACCTATGAATTAGTTCATAGTCATGGCCATTTACTACAGCTATTAGATCCGCAATATCAAGTGACAGAAGATAAGGTAAAACGATATTCTGAATGGAATTCATATGATGTTTTTCCCTGGAACTTAAATGATTTTTCTTGGAAAAAAACATATATCGATCAAGATGCCAAGAAAAATGTACAACAAATTAAGCAAGCAGCTCAAGATAAAGATGCTATTGTAATTGCTACTGATAATGATCCTTCCGGCGAAGGCGATTTACTGGCTTGGGAAATTATCGATGCTATTGGATGGAGAAGTACAGTATACCGTGCTTATTTTTCAACTGAATCTAAAATTAAAGAAGCCATTATCAATCGAAAAGATGTAAGCGATAAGTATCATAATGGCGAATATTTAGAAGCGCTCGCAAGACAAAGATTTGACTATGGTTCAATGCAACTTAGTAGAATTGCTACTCTGGCTGCAAAACAAGGCGGTTACAATCCCAAAGTTTTAAGATTAGGTCGATTTAAATCTGCAGTTGTTGAAATAGTCTACAAGCAATGGCTAGAAATTAAAAATTATGTAAAAAAGCCATATTACGAAGTTCGCTATAAAGATGCTAATGGTAATATCTTTAAGCGTAACTTTAAAGATGATAGTAATTTTAGATTTTCTAAAAAAGAACAAGCTAATCAAGATTTATTAAATTATCGTTCAGATAACATTGTCATTGACTCGACAGTTACCAAGACAACTGAGCCTCCAGCTTTACTTAATTTAATGGGTCTTGCTGATTTACTAAGCAAAAGAGGATTTTCAACACAACAAGTAAAAAATACTTACCAAAAAATGTATGAGGATGACTATGTTTCTTATCCTCGTACCGAAGATACTAAAGTAGACCAGAAAGATTTTGATGAATTGTTACCACTCGTTGATAGCATTGCTAACGTTGTAGGTATTGATAAATCGTTATTAACTCATCGGACCGCACGTAAAAAATACATTACTGCTAAAGCAGATCATGGTGCCAATCGTCCTGGAGTTAAGGTACCAGAAAATCTAGATGCACTCGAAACAAAATATGGAAAATGCGGAAAAGAAATCTATATAGCTCTAGCCAAAGCCTACTTAGCAATCTTATGTGAAGATTATGTTTACGAGCAACAAAAAGCTCACCTAATAAATAATCCTACTTTTATTTCGACAATTAATATCCCTAAGAAGCTTAACTATAAACTAGTCTTCGATGAAAAATCATTGGAAGATAATGATGATAAAACGGAAATTACTACTAATGGTTTTCTATCTACTGCTAATCCCTACATTTATATGGGAAGCAATACTAAACCTGCAAAACCTACTCTCAGCTTTTTACGAAAATTTTTAGAAAAAAACAAAATTGGACGCGGTGCAACTCAGTTATCTACTATTGCAGATATTTCAAATTCCAAAGATCCTACAGCCCTATTAAAAGTTAAAAACAATGTCTACGAGTTAACCTTTAATGGATTAACCAGTGCATTACTCACACAAGGCTGTCAAATTTCAGATCCGAGAATTACAAAACAACTTCTTGACTATATGAAGCAAGTCAAATTATTCAAAATAGAATCTCAAAAAATTCCTGCATTGATTACTTCTATAGTTAACCATGATATGCCCCTTATTAGGCAAAACATTGCTAAAATTCAAGGTAACCCTACCTTACAAAAATTAGCTAAAGAGATAAATTTACCTGAAAGAGTAGATGGTATTTACCAGCCAACTGGTGAGTCTATAAACTTTAGTCGTATTTTTGGTAAACATAAATTTACTGACGAGGAAGTCAGGCTTTTACTCCAAGGACAAAAAATAGAAGTAAAGTGTAAGTCAAAAAATGGAAGAGATTTAATTGTAGCTGGAAAATTAGGTAAACAAATATATAAAGGTAAGGAATTCTGGGGCTTTACTTTTAAAAAAGAAGACATTAAGTTTCCTGATGATGATACACGTTCTACTGGTATCTTTAAGCCTACTGGAGAAACTATTACCTTTAAGAATATTTGGTCAGATCATCAGTTTACTGCTACTGAGATTCAAAGTTTACTAAATGGTGAACAGATTACTGTCACTGCCAAATCTAAGCAAGGAACTCCACTAAGCGTAACTGGTAAATTAGCAAAGCAAGAATATAAAGGAAAAAAATATTGGGGCTTTTCTTACGATAGAAACAGTTTAAAATTTATTGATAATGATCATTTTCAAGGTGTGTATGCTCCAACTGGTAAAGAGATTAGATTTAAAAATGCATGGAGTACTCATAAATTTACTGATGACGAAAAAGAAAAGCTACTACAAGGTAAAAAAATTAGAATTAAATTACGAACAAAAAAAGGTTTTTGGTATGCGACTGGTGGGTTAAAAGAGCAGGAGTATAAAGGTAAAAAGTTCTGGGGCTTTTATGTAGAAAAAAGAGAGTGGGCATAGAAATGTCTAAAAAAACAAGAATTTTTGCACTTTTTGCAGCTATAAGTTTTCTAACTTGTGGCTGTTATTTTAATACAAAAGAACAGTCACAAAGTAGCAATCAACAACAAATTACTACAAAAGTTGGTGGGTTAAGTAGTAAAGTTGGTGGGTTAAGTAGTAAGGAATACACAAAACTTGCTAACCTAAACTTCAAAAGTGGTGACAAGCCGATAGTTTTTATAAATAGAAATAATTCCACACTAAACAAAAATTGGGTAAAAAATAGAATAGATTATCAAAATTTAGATAGCTGGAATAGAACAAGTGCTTCTGTAACCGCATTTTTAGACGAAAACAATCTTATAACAAATAGCCAAAGAACAAGACAAATTTGGAAGCCGACAGGATGGCATAGTAATAGACCAGGTGCGGAAATCTATAATCGTGGTCATTTAATTGCTTATTCTCTATCTAATGGGATTAATAAGAATGGCGTTTATACTGGAAATGCAAGTGGTGACTTAGATAATCCTAAAAACCTATTTACACAAACGGCATTCTCTAATCAAAAACTACAAACTTATTATGAACGTCAAGTAAGAGAAGCTCTCTATTCGGGTCAAAAAGTAATCTATCAAGCGACACCTATTTTTAGAGGTAATGAAAAGATGGCTAGGGGAATAAACCTACAAGCTATTTCTACTAATGGTATGCTGAACTTCAATGTCTATTTATTTAACGTTCAACCAGGTTATAAATTTAACTATCAGACTGGACAAGCAATCAAAGACAATACAATGAAAATTAATCAGATATATTAACAATAAAGGGAAAAGGAAAGCGCCCCGTATGGGGTGCCTTCCTTTTTTTTGTTATATTTTTTATTTTATTTACTGTATAATATTTTTATGCAAATGCTTTAAAAATAAATAATAATATATATTTTATCTTTTATTATCTATATTATATTTAAAAATAATTTAGAAAGGTATACTTTAAAAATGTCATCAATTTCTGAAAAGAATAGTTCATATTTAACTGCAGAAGAAAGAGAGCAGTATCTTAGTGAACTAACTGAAAATCAACAAGCTATTCTACAAAAATATAAAAGATATAAGATTAATTCAGCATTATTTACTCAATTAAATCAAAAGGGAGCTTTTTGGAAAATTATACGGCAAGATGTCTATCCTTTATATGATGTTCACAATCCTAAAAAGTCTCCACTTATTTGCGCATGTGGTAAGCACGTAAAATTTCTGTATACATGTGAATCATCTAGTGGATCTAAGAAAAAATTTGGTAGAAATCATCTTGAGCAGGAAGCACAAATTCCACTGAATGTCATCAAGCAGGTAACTCATATTAATCATCAGATTGATAGAGGAACCGATATGATTATTAGTAAATATCACAATGGAGTAAGGTTTCCTTTAAGCAAGTATGCTTTCTTGAAAAGAAAGCATTTGTTGAGCCAACTGTCACCTAAAAAAATAGAATTATTTGAAGCATTTCGTGTAACTAACTTACCCCTATACGACCATGATAAAAAAATTCTTGATTCTTTATTTGCAGACGAACAAGACCGTATTTCAAAAGAAAAAATCCGTCAAGAAAAGTTACAACAAGATAAAATACAACAACGTCTCCGAATTAAAGAAGAAAAAGAGCAGCAACGTAAACAAGAAAATCTCAAAAAGAAAAGAAATTATTTTTTAAATAGTTTGAAAACTACTTTTGATGAAATATTTAAAGGAAATGAGAATCTAATCGAAGGCTATGGGTTGAACAGGAATGATATAGTACTTCAATTAGTTATTTACTACATGTTTAATAGGGGAAAATGTATTCATGGTTCATGTATTACACTACCTTGGCAAATCAACGAAGAAGTTAAAATGTTAATTCAAGGAAGCTATTTTATTAGAGATCTAATTTTTAAAAATGACCCACATATAATTCTGAAGTTAGCTATCCCTCAATGTACGACTAAAATATTAAAAATATTTTTAACTCATCAAGTGATCATACCAAATAAAAATGGCGAATTAATTTATAAATAATTTTGAAAGGATTAAAGATGGATTTCACTATAATATTGCTATTTACTATATTGACTTTTTTATTTATTGCTATCGCAGTCACAAAGTCAGTTAATGACTCCGTATTCGACCTTCTAATCAATGAAATTCCTCAAAGAATTAAAAATGCCGATAATGTGTTTATTCACAAATTTATTAATGCCATTAACAAAAGCAAAGAACTAAAATACGATACAAATAAGGAATGCACTTATTTTATTTACCATACTACAATTAATCGAGAATGGGGGCTCCGCTACACAAACCTACTCAAATTTGCTTTTAACAGATCTGCAATGCCAAGTAGTACCTTAAGCCCTACAGAAGAAAGACTACATAGCAAATACGCTCATTATTCTGCTGATCTTACGTTTGACAATAATAAAGTCAACGCATATCGCGATTTAATAAAAAAAACACCGTTTTATCAAAGAACTAAAACAGTATCTTCTATTGTTAATTTTTTACTGTTAGTGTCTTTAACTCTCCTCTACTATTACAGCTGTATCGATATGCAAAACAATATTAAAGTTATTATTTTAGTTTCTCAGCTATTCTTACTGGCTTATCTAGTATTTGCGATTATTTATTTGAGTACATTTGTACGTAGATTAATCAATCTTAATTTTTCTACCCTGATTAATCAAAGCTTTTTCAATGTTACATATGACGATTCAAAATATAAGCCTATTTCAGATAGCCAACATTTGTTGATAAATTTGATTTTTGCAACAAATGTTGAGCCCTATGATAACTATTTTGATGTATGTGATCTTATTAAACGTATCAATTTTTTAATAGCAAATATTAAAACTACTCAACATCAAAAGGAAGCAGAGGTATTGCTTAAACAAGCCTTATTCAAAAATGATTTAGAGAAACAGATTAAAATTGTTACAAAAATTCTAAATGATAATAATCTAAAACCAAATAGTCAAGTTGTTGACCAAGTAAACTCATTGTTGGCAAGTTTACAAGTCGAACTAAAAGATGTACTTACTAAATTAATTAATATTGTTGAACTTGAATATTCTACTTCTCAGCTTGAAGCATCTATTAATAATGAAGTCGACAAACTTGATTCTAAACACTTAAATGACTATTATTCAAAACTTTTAAGTGACAAAAAATAATATCTACTACATTAGAAAGAGGCTTTTATGATATGAAAATTTTACTATGTGTACTTCTGGTAATAAATGTACTTAATGCACTATTAAATATGCTGGTTGTTGGAGCAAGCCTATCTTTTATAGATCAAATTAAGACTCTTGCGCAAAAAATTACATTCAAAAAGGCAAAAACTTTGCTTTCATATTCGGAATACTCACAATTAGAACACTTTTTTCCTTATGATCAGTACAAAAAATTAAAATTATTATTAGATAAAAAAGACGATCCCCATGATTTAGAAAAGTTTAGAAACAAATTCAAGTCTTATATTAAAGATAAATTTAGATATATTTTGATTTTAATTCCTATAAATTTTTGCTCTATTATCCTTTGGACAATTTCTCTAGCAGGTTCCAATTATTTCATTGATCACCATATTTTGATTTATGTTTCTCTAGAAATAATTATGTCAGTCTACTTAATCACTACTTTATTTATTTTTCTTAATACAGATCTAAATACAGTAGACTTAAACACAATAGCTTATATGAGCTCCACTAGTTTCTCATCCTATCCAACATTACTTGATCTATATAAAATTAATAAAGCAATGCAATATAAAGACTTCCAAGAAACCAAAGCTTTATTAATAGCGCTAGATTTATTTTTTAAAGAGTTAGAATCACCAAATCATCAACAAGAAGCAAAAATCCTCATTAGCCAAGCTTTAAATGATATTAAGCTAAATAAAAAATTATCAATTACTATTAAGGTTTTAAATGACAAAAATCTAAGACCTAATGATGAAATCATTGATGAAACAAATGATACTCTGAATTACTTAAATAAAAGTCTTAAAAAAATAATAAATACAGTTTATATATTTATCAATGATGAATATACTCAAAAACAATATAAGGCAATCATTAATAATAAAGTATCAGACCTAGATGAAGATCACTTAAACGAATACTACTCAAAATTATTTAAAGAAAGCAATAAAGATTAGAAAGAAGAATAAAAATGACTAAGAGTAAAAATAATGCTTTAAACCCTAATGATTCTAAAACTCCCAACTTACCAGACAATCCCACTGAGCATGCTTTATCATTAAAAGAGGGACTTAACAATCAATCTAGTCTTGATAATTTTGGAAACGATCTGCAAAATCAGCTTGATTCAGCTGGTCGTTCAATTATGGACGCTTTAAACCAACGTGATACTAGTTCCATTAGTACACACTTAAACGAATTAGTTGTAAAAATTAAAGATGATAAACAAATGACTAAGCAATCCAACAGTATTTTAGGCAAAGTCTTTGGAAAAACTAAACACTATGCCTACAAAATGCAAGCTCAGGCACAAACCCTAGCTGCAAATATTGACACTATTGCTGATGCCTTAGAGGAAGACTCAAAATCTCTACAAACTGATAATGATATGCTAACCAATTTATTGGAAGACAGCCGCACTTATTACCAAAAGGCTCAAGATTATGTTGATGCTGGTAACTTAAAGCTAAATGAATTAGATACTAAAACTTTACCAGCACTTATTGACAAGACTCGTGCTAATCCCAATGATGCACTATTAGCTCAAGATTTACAGCAGGCACGTGCATTTAGACACCGCCTATCAAAACGCGTCTATAATCTACAATTAACGCAGCAGACTGTTTATCAGCAGGGTGCTCAAATACAAATGATTCAAGCTTCAAATAAAGCTCTCATTGATAATATTAATGAATCAATCACCAATACTATTCCGCTATGGCGATCACAAGTAGCAATGCGAATTGCATTAATTCGACAAGAAGAAGCTGTTAGAATGCAAGCGGATGTTCACAAGCTAACAAATCGTCTTTTAACAGAAAATGCTAAGCAAATGCATGATTCATCAATTACTATTGCCCAACAAAATGTGCAGGGAGTTGTTGATGAAAAGGTTTTAGAAAATTCCTGGCAAAGTCTTGTTGATCAAGTTAAAACAATTAAGCAAATTCAATTGGATGCTGATAAAACCCAAAATGAAGCTTCAAAACGTTTAATAGCAATTCAAGACAAATACCAAAAGCAACTGACCGATTTAGCTAAAAATTAAACACAGTGGAATTTTTTAATTAAGAAAGGATTACTTAGAATGTTAGGAAGAGATAAAAGATCTAGAGAAAAAAAAGAATGGTCTGTGGGAGATATAATTATTTTTGGAGAAGAAGATGCGAAAGTAAATTATGGAATGATAATTGTTATAGAAAATCAATTTGATTTAGTTATATTAAAAAGTGACGATTTCCCGAGAGGATCTTTGGGCTTTCATTACTATGCTTCTATAGGAGAGATACAAGACAAATTAGAATTACTATATCCATTCGTAAAAAATGCAGGACAAGTCGATATTGAAAAAGTTCTTTCTAATTATAATACAGATAAGAAAATCACTTGTGACAGAAGTGACGGCTTAAATTCAAAAGATGCTGAAAATATGGTTAATAGTATGGCGGATCAGTATCTAAAATTAAAAAAAGAAGCTAAAGAACACATTAAAGACACTATTAAATCAGAGCAATTTTCTAAAAAAATAAATAGCATTTTAGACAAGGCACTTACTCTAGCTATTACTAAGAATGCTCAAATAAATCAAGGAAAAAAGGAAGAGCCAGTTATTGTTTTAGATTCATATATCTCATTCGACTATTTCGATTGTTATGAGTTACTAAAATTTTTAGATAATTCACCATATTCTCTGATTTCTAATGAATTTAATAACTTTGAAAAATACACCTGGAAACTCGTAGATCGGGAAATTTCAAATTATATGTTGGGAAGAGGTTATGTTAAATACTATATGCTGATTCCAGATATAGATAACCCGATTTATGGAAGAAGAGGATATGTATGGGTACCGCTAGATCTAAATCTAAACGGGAGAGGTTTTTGGTTTACCAAAACTAAAATTCGAAGGTTAATAAAAACAAGGGTAGAAAAATTAATATCATATGAAAATTAACATTATATCGCTCAAAAAATCTATTTATCGTCTATTTAATGAATAAAAAATACGTTGAATAGCATTAAATCAATGTTTTTATTGCTAAATTTAATGTCGAAAAAATTATAAGAATAATGCAATATATTTGTAAATGATGAAAGTTATGGAATTAGGAAATGAGAAAAATGAACAATATTAAAGATATAATAAATCACTTACTACATTTATGTGAACTAGTTTTTTTCCTCATATTGGGATACATAATTCTACTCAGTGGTGTAATAGTAGGGAAAGAGAATACAGAATTTACAATAAAGAGTATTCAAATTTATTACAACAATGCTTTAGACTTTCTCTTAGCTATTATTTTTATTGTATTACTTTTAAATATCCTACTAGTATACATACAGAAAGTAAGCAGAAACTATAAAACAAATTCAATTGGCTATGTAAAGTCAAAAAAATAATAGTAAATATTCTAAGCTAAGTACAAGCAATTGACGAATATATATTGAACTTGCAGTCAACTATCGGCCGCTTATCAATAATTATCAATAAAAAATTAGGAAAGAGTTGTTAAAGATGAGTAAAGAACAATGTCCCTATTGTAGCATTGATAATGGTACAGAGTTATTTACTTGTGGTGGAGATGATTATGATTATTTCATTTCTGTATCCATAGATAAGTCGAAGTTACATTTTGAGGAATTCTCTTGGGACGGGAATTTTAGCGAAGATTTAGAAATTAGCTATTGTCCAAAATGTGGACGAAAACTATAAAAAGACCGCTTTAGAAATCTACTCTAAAGCGGTCTTTTAATAATTACATACAGAGCTAATTAACCTAATAAAAGTGTAAAAGTGGACTGCCTATCAGTCCACTAGTTCAAACAATAGAGGTGATTTCTCTTGAAAGAGTCCTTTAATGTGCTTGGCTGGTGGTGTATTGGTAGTACACTAGAAACAAGAAGCACTTTGCTAAGCTCTCAGCCCAATTGTTTGATCAATAATTCATTACCTGAATAAATTATAGCATGGTTTAGCTTACTTGAGAACTGCTTAGCATGTGCTAGGCAGTTTCTTTTTATATATTTACTTTACATAAGATACATTAGACGAAGTTACAAAATACGTACCTGCCATAAGCTGAAAATTGTCAAAGACATTGTAAGTTTATTTTAGAAAATCGTAATCATAATAAAATTGTAAAACGGCTTTCAATTTTATTAATGTCCCTCTCTTTGTAAATATAGTAGTCTGTGATCTAACTAAGTTTTTAAAATCTTTTTGAACATAACCAGGTAAATTTAAGTAGATACGGTTAACATTGACAAACTTGTCTGAATCAATAAACTTAGCAAGATCAGACTCAGACTTTGTATTACTAGGTATATGGTGTAAATCGAGTAATCCCATCATTTGTCCCTTACTTGAAAACACTAAATTATTAAATATAATTTTATGTTTCGAGTCTGAATTATGCATATCAAAAACATGCATTGATTTTGTACCATAAGTACGAATATTTTTAAGCAAGCGTGATTGTGGTATTCTTGCATATTTGCAAATATCATCTAACGATTTAAATTTTATATTTGCAACAATTAGTGGGCAACTTCGAGAATTGAGTCGAAAATGACCAAAATCATTACTTGATATTTTTTTATCAAATACTATATTCGTTTTGTAGCCAAATATTGACAAATTATATTTTAACTGGCTTCGACTCATATCATGTACATTTGCAGCACTTTCTAACGATACATACTCCACATTATCAATAAAGATTTTATTTTGTGAGCTTCCTGTTTGCAATATCTGGTTAATTGCATTTGTATCAAAAGTTGCATGCGACACCAATAAATTAACTGCTACGGTTTGACTAATTGAATATTTACTCGCAAATTCCTTTATTGAATTATATTTAATATTATTGAATTTAAATAAATATGTCATACCCTATTTACCTTTCTATGTACGCAGAAGTCAAACAATATATATTTCGTAATCTTACATAATTTTCTACATTTTGTTTTTTAAAATCACTAATCCAGGCACCCGGATTTTGGTCTGATAAGCTTTTATTTGCATTCATACCTAAAATATCTCTTTCCTTACTTTCTAGTCTATTTCTCTAATAGTTAGTTCTACTATTTTTTCTAATTAAAATAAATTTAACAATCATTAATCATTTTGTACGACAACTATACTACTTTCTTTTTAATTTTAATAATACAATAACGTTAAAAATGCAGTGATATATCAAGCAATACTAGCATTTCTTCGTATTTAAGAAAATTAATTATAAAATATATAAAAATAGATTTCTATATCAAGGAGACTGATCTAATGTTTAATCTAAATAAAGAAGCTAAAGATAAGCTAAAAGAACTGGCCCACAATACTGGTATTTCTACTACCAATTTGTTCTTTGCAGCAGAATTACTTTTTTTCTTCTTTTCGAAAAATTTTGATCTTTCTAAAATAACCATTAAACAAAATGTTTATTCTAAATTAGCTCTGAAGGTGTATTCACACCTTTATAATTATCCTATGTTTCTAATATGCGCCATTGTATTACTTGTCTCTCTATCCTTAATTTTCATCCAAATACCATTACCTAAATTTTTGAAGGTTACTGATGGATATGCAAATAATACTTCTCGTGGGTTTGATTCAGCGGCAGTATTTAAAAAATGTTGGACTATTTTTATTTATTATGTTCATAATTTATGGATTTACTTAACTGCCCTTCTCATCGTTATGGGGCAATTATTGTCTTTTAACGATTTAAAATTATTACCAAAATTTAATTGGTTATTTTTGATAATTAATACATTGTTTTTAATTGGATCCTTCTTTTATGTAGATACACCTACATATTATTACAACAAAACTATTGATATATCCGATTATTTGCTATTAAATACAAAGGATAACTATGCTTTAGTTAAAAATGTAAGTTCTACACATCCACTATTTTTCTTAGTTAAGATTCATTTAAAAGAACCAAACAAAGGGACAGTTGAAGTTTATTCTTCTGAATTTGCTGAAGTGAAATATGCATTTGACAACACAAAAAGTCGAGTGATAAAACCTCGACCTGTTGACCCAGGACCAGTTCCAAAGATAGATTCATCAAAATTAAGTAAGCTGTCTATGCATAAAAAGAAATAATGGATTGAATTAAAAACGCTTATAAGATTGAAGTGCCTCATAATTGTTAGACATAAAATCTAATAATTATGAGGTATTTTTTTATGACCAAATATTCGACTGAATT
>PPYF01612330.1_pt1 | contig 17330 bp, 14 predicted proteins | sample 1559871 | NCBI WGS metagenome assembly PPYF01 (sample SAMN08240021, study PRJNA423297) | Human gut metagenome, whole genome shotgun sequencing project.
ACTATGATTAACATAGTCTTTTGCTAATAAATAGATCCAATCATAGTAGCCATATAAACATGTTAACAGAACAAAAAACAGGGTAGTGTCTCGCTTGAGACCACTCAGTAACAAAGTAATTAATATGATTAAAAAGAAAACCACATCGAATATTTGTATTACTAGCATATATTATTTTCTCAATCTCAATGCTAAGCTTTTAAACGTTCGTACAAAAAATAATAAACCTTAGCTAAATAACCATGGATTATAGAACGTTTAAAGTTTATATAAATCGTTGCTTTTTTGCTATTAACATATCTAAAATTACTAAGTTTTTCTCTTTTACTTAATACAATGCCATCATCATACATTGACATATCATGCTCAAGTTTAGTATTAAGCACATTTACTGGGATATTTAGCTTGGATAAGTTAATAAAAAAATCAGTATCAATACCATATAAATTAAGCGACTCATCAAACAATGGACTGAATATATCACAAAGCTTTCGATTTATAACCATTCCACTAGTAATAGCCAATAGTTTCGGATGCAAACCAGGGTTTATGGAGTTAAGATGCTTACCAACAACAATACCCATCCTTGCAGGGCTCTTCAGTGCCCCATTAACATATATCTGAGGGATATGAACTAAATAATCCCTTTGAAGTTCTTGCTCCAACTCAGCGAAGTAAACTCTATTATATACAGTATCATCATCTGATATAATAATAAAATCTAATTTATTTTCATTAATAATCTTATTATAAACATAGCTTAACGGACAGTTCTTTTTTTCTGTGCGATAGGTGATGTTGTTATTAATCGCATAACTTTGATTTTGTTCTAGTATCTTCTCATCATCGCTATTATCCCATACAATAACGTCAAAATTCTCAAATGTTCTCTGTGACTCTTTCACACTATTGACTGCAACATTAACTTCTAGCTTTTTATTGTATATGACAACAAGTAGTTTTAATATCATTTAATTTACCGTAAATATATTTACAATAGTGCAATAAAGACAACACCACCCTTTTATATTTTTTCTCAATGACCTACTAAGAACTTTACTTGATTAACAATTTTTGCTGTAATGAATTTTACCATTGCCCACGAAGTCGAAAATCTCAGCAATATACCATAGGGAGCATCAAATAAAGTTAAATGGTTGGGAATATTAGCAATGTGCTTATTTTCTAGAAAATGTTCATCTCCACTCCATTTTATAAAACTCTGACAAAGATTTTTATTGCAAATAGTACCATCTAATGCCAAGAGAAAACGCTCTTTAACTTTATCGCTTGAATGAACCTCAATAGCCATATCCAGAACACGTCTAAATTCTCTATTATCACATTTATGAAACCCCGTGAATTTTCTCATTTTAAATACTTCAATCGGTGTATAACCCTGAACTGGACTATGTAAACCAATGCAAAATTTCCCTTTAAAAAACTGTTCGGCGAAAGCCGAACCACCAGGCAAAGGATGACTATCGATATATCCCTTGGCTGAGTTAGTTAGGGATAGATACGCTTCATAACTAAGAGTTGAGTGAAGTACGATTCGACTTCTATATTTGAGTTTTGTTGCCCACCACCAATAGTCTCTATATTTACTAACACCTATGACATAAATTTTAGATTTACTATATTTATCAAGTATAGGGTGAATTATTTTTGTTATAGTCTCATTTCTAATAGGTTTATACTTAAAGCCAGCGGCAGCAGTTACTAACAAATCACCATTTGAAATCCCAGATGTCTGAAGATGTTTTTCGTTATCAATAATTGCAATATCAAGTGGGATACCTAGAAACGATTTTTCCGTTTTTAAATTCCTTAAGACATCAATCCGCCTACCAAATTCGCTGAGCTCAAACCAAAGATCAGCAATAGTTTGCCCAAAAGAAAAAGTATGATCTGCGTGATTCACGAAAAACACTTTCAACTTTGGATTATTTTTCTTTGCAATACCACATGAAATAACCGCACTGATATCATCAGGATGTATATTTAGTACAACTTTATTGTAATGTTGTATTTTTTCAACCAACCGATAAACATGCATCAAATAATTGTTTTTTGACACATATATACCTGTGATTTTATTAAAAAAAGTCTCCATTCTCGCTACCACGTCTGTATTATGTGGCATTCTGGTTATCAGTAAATCAGGTTTATTTTCGCAGTATTGAGATAATCTCTCCATTAGTCGAGTGTGTCCACCGGTTAGGTAAGGTTCACTGACAACAAACAATTCGTTGGGGCTACAGCCTATGGTTTCATGCCATTTTTTAGAGTTATAGCATAAATCACACAATTCACTCTCAATATCAGCTAAACCATAAATTCCAACATTGTTAAACCACAGCAATGAACCGATTTTCTGAGCATTTTTAATAGACAGATTTAACTCTTTATCATCAAAAATATACTCATTTACTTTTGTTAACAAGAGATCTTTATTCATATTCTAGTTTTTACAAAGAAAGTTTTTAGAAAAAACAAACATAAACATCATCACAATCAAATATAGTGAATAGTTTGTCAAATATGCGTAATTAGCCCCTTGCACACCGAGTTGTCTCACAAAATATTGAGTAAATAAAACTAATGTTAAAGAGAAAAAAATTTCTGAGAAGATATATAGCTTTGTTTTAGCATTAGAAAGCATTGGATATGCAATAACCCAACTTATAATTTTTACGACATCTCCACAAAGTTGAACTAAAAACAAATCCCTTGCACCTTTGAACTCATCGGTGAAAAGAATCTTAATAACTAAATCACGAAAAAAAAATACAGCACCAGCACTCAATATCGCAAACGGAATTACGACCTTCAAAGTATTAATAATTTCCATCTGCATTTCGCTTCGCGAAGTCAAGGTAGCCAATTTAGGCAAATAATAAGTTCCAAGCGCGATGGTCAATACTGAAAGATATGTTTCTGAAATACGCCATACAGCCTGCCATTGTCCTGCATCAACCCAACTTGTATTTGCAATAATTTCATTACGCACAAAAATGAATGATATAGGTACAGTTAAAGCAGTTGTTACTGCCATGAGAATATAATTCCCCAAGCCGGACAAGTATTTTCGCTCTACTCTTCCCCAAAAATTATTAAAGTTAAACCATGGTTGCCTGAAGTTTAACGCCAACATAGCAATACCCACAATGGCATTCTGAAGAGCCGCAGCGACTAATGCTCCCTGAATACCATATCTAATAACCATGTAAACCATGACACCTGCAGTAACCAGTGTCGAAAACATACCTACCTTTATATATTGTCGATATTGCTGTTTTCCATTGATGATTGATGTTAGCAATGTACCTAAGGTCACTAAAGGCAATGAGCAAGCGCAAAGAATAAGCAACCAGGCATACTCAGTATTGTCAAATAACCATCCCGATAGCATCGTTGAAAAACTAATGGTAATGGCAATCGCAAGTATGCTTATAACCAGAGCCCAGTGTACTGCGGCTCTCCACCATGGGGCACATGCTTCTGTGCCCTTAGGTGAAAATTCAGCTGTATACTTGATAATGCCATTACTCGTTGGGGCATTTACCAGACCATTAAGACTGGTAACCACACTTTGAATTTGCCCCAGCATGGCCATTCCTGATGGGCCAGTATAGATCGCAACTACTTTAGCAATTATGAAACCCATTAACATTTTGACTAATGTTAATGAACCAGTCATAGCTGTAACCTTTAGCAATTTCTTCATACAGAAAATTCATTCAAGGCTTCAATTACTTTTTCCACATCAAGATTGGACATTGTTGGATCCAGCGGTATTGACAATACCATATTGTGAAGGCTTTCAGTTGTTGGTAAATCAATATCATTCATCCACTCATAGGCCTTCTGTTTATGTGGCGGGATAGGATAATGAATTAAAGACTGGATATTATTTTTTGCTAACCAGGACTGTAACAAATCTCTGTATTCACATTTTACAACAAATAGATGCCATACATGTGCTGAGTCAATTGTAACAGCAGGAAGATGGATTAAAGGATTACTAATACCTTTAATATAAAGATTTGCTATCTCTTGTCTGCGAAGAGTTTCTTGGGGAAGATATTTTAATTTTACAGTTAACATTGCAGCTTGGATTTCATCTAGACGACTATTAACGCCTGCATATATATTTTCATATTTTTTTTGTGAGCCATAGTTTCTCAAGGCATAAAGCACATCAGCTAATTGATCATCATTGGTTGTAATTGCCCCTGCATCCCCCAATGCACCAAGATTCTTTCCCGGATAAAAACTAAATCCTGATGCAATACCCCAATTACCCGACATTTTGCCATTAATATTTGCACCATGTGATTGAGCGCTATCCTCGACTACAAGCAAATTGAATTCATCTGCGATTTCCATAATCTCAGGCATTGGAGATAACTGACCATATAAATGCACTGGTAAAATAAGCTTAGTCTTATTTGTTATTGCTAACCTAACATTCTGAGGTGAAAGATTGTAAGTACTGGGGTCTGGCTCGACAAGTACAGGTTTCAAATTATTTGCAGTTATCGCAAGAATAGATGCGATGTATGTATTAGCCTGTACAATAACCTCATCGCCATCATTTATTTTACCCATCTCCTTCAGGGCTCGAAATATTAAAATTAGTGCATCCAATCCATTCGCAACGCCTATTACATGCTTAACGCCACAGTAATCAGAAAAATTCCTTTCAAATTTTTGTAACTCCTCGCCCATAATGTACCAACCTGAATCGATTACCTTCGAACAAGCATTTTTGAGTTCTTCATTGTACCTGGCATTTACTTCTTTCAAATTTAGAAAATTAATCATAATTAACCTGTCGTATTTAATTTGCTTTCTTTAAAAAATCATCATAATCACGAATGTAATCTTTCTCATCATAATGACTGTTGGCTAATATCATAAGGACACAATCACTCGAAAAATCATACATTTCACGCCATATGTACGATTCAATAAGAAGACCTTGAGCTGGATTATCAAGCACAACCTCTATGCGCTCTGTACCATCATCCAACAGAAAACGACAGGACCCCTTGACTGCAATTGCAACTTGCTTTAATTCTTTGTGAGCGTGAAAGCCCCTACGAACACCTTCTTTGGTATCAAAAATGTAGTAAACTCTTTTAATACTAAATGGTATATTATTTTCTTCTTCTAAAGCGACTAATGAACCGCGATCATCACCATGTTTCTGAAGTGGGATAAGATTTATTTTCATACTCCTTCCTTAGTATTTAATGAAGAAAAAGTTGAGCCGCGCTGATCTTTTTCTGAAATGATATAATCCATGGAAGGCCATTCTATTTTTAAATCTACATCATCCCATTTAATACAACGTTCATGATCCGGTGAGTAATACTCTGTAGTCTTATATAGAAATTCGGCATGCTCGCTAAGAGTAAGAAAACCATGAGCAAATCCAGGAGGGATCCAAAGCTGCTTATTATTCTCTCCTGATAGCACCACACCGAACCACTCGCCATAAGTAGGTGATTCTGTACGTATGTCAACAGCTACATCAAATACTTCCCCACTCACACACCTGACGAGCTTCCCTTGTTCAAACGGAGCTTCCTGATAGTGTAAACCTCGTAAGACACCTTTACTAGATTTGGACTGATTATCTTGCTTAAAACTAACGTCTGAGCTTATATATTTTTTGAATTCTTTATCATTATAACTTTCAAAGAAATATCCCCTCTCATCATGGAATACTCGAGGTTCAATAACCATAACGCCACTAAGTGGAGTGTTAATTATATTCATCAGTTCCTCTACTTTATTCTAGCAATACATAAAGTCATTTTCTCGATATTTTACGGAGCTATCTACCAATGCCTTACCAAGGTCATTCCGGATCTTAGCAAATAAACAACACTTAAAGTTAACTCATTCGAGAAAGTTTTATCTAAAAAAACATGCCAATATAAGCATTGTCTGCGTTAATATGTCAACTTGATAATTTAATCAACTTAAACTATTTCTTTTCCCTATATTTTATCATGCTACTGTCACTTCCAATCATCTTGAAGTATTTACATAGCATTTTTTCGAGCATTTAGCCTAACATTAAAAGTTTCATATAAAATTATGTCTAATATTCGTAAAACACAAAGAACTAATGAAGCCTATCCCGAAGATTTATGTAACACATAATTATGAAAATGCTAAAATAGATTATTATTTATTCTCAATCATCTTTAAAAGATATTTCCCATAATTATTTTTCGCTAAAGGTTTAGCCAATTGAGCTATTTTCTCTGCATCAATAAACCCTTTGCGATATGCGATTTCTTCCGGACAAGAAACTTTCAATCCCTGACGCTCTTCAATTGTCGCAATAAAGTTACTTGCTTCGATTAAGCTCTGATGAGTACCTGTATCCAGCCATGCATAGCCACGTCCCATCATTGCAACAGATAACCGCCCCTGCTCCATGTAAATTCGGTTAATGTCTGTAATTTCCAACTCGCCACGTGCTGAAGGTTTTAAGTTCTTTGCCATTTCAACAACATCGTTGTCATAGAAATACAGCCCTGTCACCGCATAATTACTTTTTGGCTCAAGTGGTTTTTCTTCCAGGCTAATCGCTGTGCCATCCTTGTCGAACTCTACAACACCGTAACGTTCAGGGTCGTTTACATGATAGGCAAATACAGTTGCGCCACTTTCTTTATTTACGGCTGTTTCCATTAATCTAGGAAGATCATGGCCGTAAAAAATATTGTCGCCAAGCACTAAAGCACAATCATCATTACCGATAAACTCTTCACCAATAATAAATGCCTGAGCAAGGCCATCCGGCGTCGGTTGTACTTTATATTGCAGATTTAGTCCCCACTGACTACCGTCACCCAGTAACTGCTCAAATCGAGGGGTATCCTGTGGAGTACTAATAATCAGAATGTCACGAATCCCAGCTAACATCAGCGTGGACAGCGGATAATAGATCATTGGTTTATCATAGATCGGAAGCAATTGTTTACTAACAGCCATTGTCACCGGATAAAGACGTGTTCCAGAGCCACCAGCTAATATAATGCCTTTACGCGTTTTCATTTCATGATCTCTTTATATGTCAAAATGCCCATTAAAGGGCATTTAAAATAATTTTAAGCTGTCGTAGTTGTAAATAATTCAGCCAGCATACGTCTTACACCACTCTCCCACTCGGGTAATACCAGATCAAATTTGTTCTGGAATTTATCAGTGTTTAGCCGAGAGTTATTTGGTCGTCGCGCAGGGGTAGGATATGCACTGGTAGGAACGGCATTGAGCTTGTTAATAGCCAGTTTTATTCCCGCTTTACGTGCTTCATCGAATACCAGTGCTGCATAGTCATGCCATGTGGTCGTGCCACTAGCCACCAAGTGATACAGTCCTGCAACCTCAGGTTGTTTAAGCGCTACACGTATTGCATGAGCCGTACAGTCCGCTAGCAATTCAGCTCCTGTGGGCGCACCATACTGATCGTTAATCACCGACATTTCTTCGCGCTCTTTTGCGAAACGTAGCATGGTTTTTGCAAAGTTATTACCTTTACCCGCGTAAACCCAACTGGTGCGGAAAATTAAATGCCGGACACAATTATCCTGAAGCGCTTTCTCACCCGCCAATTTTGTTTCACCATAAACATTCAACGGTGCAGTAGCATCATCTTCACGCCATGGAGTTTCCCCAGTACCAGGAAAGACATAATCAGTCGAATAATGCACGACCCATGCCCCTGTTTCTGAAGCAGCTTTGGCGATAGCTTCGACACTTCGCGCATTGAGCAGTGTTGCAAACTCAACTTCTGACTCAGCTTTATCTACTGCCGTGTGCGCAGCCGCATTCACGATCACATCTGGGCGGATTCGACGTACGGTTTCCGCAACGCCCTCTGGGTTACTGAAATCGCCGCAATAATCTTTCGAGTGGACATCAAGCGCAATAATTTTTCCAAGAGGTGCTAATGCGCGTTGAAGTTCCCAACCCACCTGTCCATTTTTGCCAAAGAGGAGAATATTCATTACTGACGCTCTCCGTAATTCTGTTCAATCCAGGTTTTATAAGCGCCACTCTTCACATTCTCAACCCACTGGGTATTATTCAAATACCACTCCACCGTTTTACGGATACCGCTTTCGAATGTTTCCTTCGGTTTCCAGCCCAGCTCATCGCTGATTTTTGCTGCATCAATTGCATAACGACGATCGTGTCCAGGGCGGTCCGTGACGTAGGTCAGTTGATCGCGGTAAGACCCTTCTTTAGGCACAATCTCATCGAGCAGTTCGCAAATAGTATGTACTACATCCAGGTTTTTCTTCTCGTTATGCCCACCGATATTGTAGGTTTCACCGACTACACCCTGGGTCACCACGGTATACAGTGCTCGGGCATGATCTTCAACATAGAGCCAGTCGCGAATCTGATCGCCTTTACCATAGATTGGCAATGCCTTACCTTCCAGCGCATTAAGAATCACCAGCGGGATCAGCTTTTCAGGGAAATGATATGGCCCGTAGTTATTGGAGCAGTTGGTGACAATTGTTGGGAAACCATAGGTACGTAACCATGCACGAACCAGGTGATCGCTGGATGCCTTAGAAGCAGAATACGGGCTACTCGGCGCATATGCTGTCTTTTCCGTAAACAGAGGCAACACGCTACCGGCAGATACTTCGTCTGGGTGTGGCAGGTCGCCGTATACTTCATCCGTAGAGATATGATGGAAACGGAACGCCGCTTTCTTATCCGCATCCAGGGTGTTCCAGTAACTACGAGCGGCTTCCAGTAACACATAAGTACCGACGATATTCGTTTCAATAAACGCTGCCGGCCCCGTTATAGAGCGATCAACATGACTTTCTGCCGCCAGATGCATCACCGCATCTGGTTGATGAGTGGCAAAAATGCGCTCCATTGCCGCTTTATCACAGATATCCGCATGCTCGAAGTGATAGCGATGACTTTCGCTGACTTCAGAAAGGGACTCAAGGTTACCGGCATAGGTTAGTTTATCGACATTAATAACAGTATCCTGAGTATCTTTAATAATATGACGAACTACTGCAGATCCAATGAAACCCGCCCCACCAGTAACAAGTATTTTCACGTTTTAATTCCGAATATCGTTTATATGACTACTATTTAAATGCTGGTATACAATGCCTGCGTCTGGATATTTACGCACGCTACCGCCCCTGGCCTTACAGCAACCAGAGCACCACTTGATGGATAAAGATGTAACCAGCCCCGCCAGCTTTCGCAAAGCACGCTAAATTCAAACGCTAATTGTCTTACCAAATGCAGTCGGAAACAAGGAAAAATCCAATCAAAAGAAGATTAAACTTAGTAGGTTAACTTCTTGTTATCCATTGTTTTTAAAATAAAAAGCGACAGTAACACCCCACAGCATAAAGCATAGACACAGGGATGTTAGCTGCCGCTATTTTTTCTGGTTTACCGTCACAAAGACCTGTAAATATCTACTCGCTCAGTAGCTTCTCGATGCTCTTACGGAACTTCGGACCTTCTTTCAGGTTACGCAGCCCATACTTAACGAATGCCTGCATGTAGCCCATCTTTTTACCGCAGTCGTAGCTGTCACCCGTCATCAGCATGGCATCAACAGACTGTTTTTTAGCCAACTCTGCAATGGCATCAGTCAGTTGAATACGTCCCCAGGCACCTGGTTCAGTTTTTTCCAGTTCTGCCCAGATATCAGCAGAAAGTACGTAGCGGCCTACAGCCATCAGATCGGAATCCAGCGTCTGCGGTTGATCAGGTTTTTCAATGAATTCAACGATACGGCTGACTTTACCTTCGTTGTCCAAAGGCTCTTTGGTTTGAATAACAGAGTATTCAGACAGATCGCCTTCCATACGCTTAGCCAGCACCTGACTGCGCCCGGTTTCATTAAAACGAGCAACCATAGCAGCGAGGTTGTAGCGCAGCGGATCCGCACTTGCGGTGTCCAGAACAACGTCAGGTAATACCACGACAAACGGGTTATCACCAATGATAGGGCGAGCACAAAGAATGGAGTGACCCAGACCCAGTAACTGAGCCTGACGGACGTTCATGATAGTCACGCCCGGAGGACAGATAGACTGCACCTCGGCTAATAACTGGCGCTTAACACGCTGCTCAAGCAACGATTCGAGTTCGTAAGAGGTGTCGAAGTGGTTCTCAACCGCGTTCTTAGACGCATGAGTTACCAGAACGATTTCTTTGATACCTGCAGCTACAATTTCGTCGACAATGTATTGAATCATCGGCTTGTCTACGATCGGCAGCATCTCTTTAGGGATTGCCTTAGTGGCTGGCAACATGTGCATCCCCAGACCCGCTACCGGAATAACTGCTTTCAAATTAATCATTAAGTCATTCACCTATTCATTAGTTGCTGAATTATAGCTTTTTAGCTTGTTTTAGCCAGTATGAATTACATTGTACAGTTGCCGCGTATGTTACGCCGCTTATCTGTAGAATGCAGTAATCTTAAGCTCAAGTATGTGCGACTTGAGCCAGGAATGGTCGCAAAGTTACCTCCCCTGCCCCGGTAGTCGAAAATTCACCGCTTCTACATTCACTACCTGATGGTTTATACGGTCGATGTCAACTGAACTTTGCCCAGCTTCGTTTACTGCATGTACGTTGGCCAGTGAGAGTAATGTGTCCTGCCTGGCCATAAACTTACCGCGTACGTCCTGGCGCAGATCGAAGTGCATCTTAAGTGCGGGACCCGTAGCCGATTGCTGCATCACCCTGATGTTACGTAAAAAAAGGTGCTGCGGTTGGTTGTGCAACTCAAGCGTGGCATGCTTCATCTCCACGTTGGTGATGGCCACGAATGACGTTGCATTACCAGAGGAGATCTGAATTCCGCGTAATTTGTATTCACGTTTGGTGTTATCGAGATGGATATTATTTAGCTTAAAGTTTTGTGGAATGGATAAATATCGACCTTTGATAACGCCATAACCAATGAGCATACCTGCGCTGTTCTCCATATTGATATTATCGATCACGAAGTTATCACATCCATAAATAGCAACCGTCGCATTATCAATGCCCGCTTTCTTACTGAAATCCGGTGTGATATTTCGCGCGGTAATATTACGAATGATAAAATGCTTGCCGTTCTCCACATGAACTAACTGCCGACAGTCGGTACCGGTGATGTTCGCCACCACGAAGTTTTTTACCGCCAGTTCATCGGGATAGCTATTGTCATAGGTACTGCCCGCCAGCCCGATACCGATGCCCCAGTTCACATTGCCATTGGTACAGTTAATACGTTCAATGACATGGTCAGAAATGAGGATGTTGCTGTCGTTGATAGCCACATTCCACTCAATGGCATCTCCCTGTAGATCGCTAAAACGGCAGTTTGTAATCTTTACGCCGTCCATTCGGTTATGAAAACCCTGACGCAAAATCCCATAGTTAGCGCGTGTGACAGTAATATCATCAATAATCAGATTACGCATCAGCCTTGAAGTTTTACCGCCGATATAGATTTGCGTCACCGGACCGAAACCGCTCATGGCAATCCCTTTTATTACACAGTCCGAACCACGTACATCCAAGGTAACATTCTTCAGGCTCCCGCCCTGCTCGCCCACCACTTTGCATCCATCCTGCAGAATAAAGCGCCCACGGCCATTGCCACTTATTCGCCCTTGTATGAAGAGCGTTTTGCCTGGCGGAATAACAATAGCAGTATTGAGATCCTTACATTCCAGGCCTTTTGGTACGACGACCATTTGCCCTTCTTTGAACGCCTGCCTGAAAGAGGCCACCCAATCCTGTGGGTTGTAATTCTGAATGTTGACGCTGCCCGATGATTCAAGCGCGCGAACAACGGGAGAATGCAGCACGACAAGCGCAGAGCCCGCCGTCAGAAAAGTACGGCGTGAGAGTTTGTTCTCTGACATACAACCTCGATTTACATCGTTTGCAGCAGACTGGCTAACTGTTTATTGATAGCTAACTGATTAAATTCATTTTCAATTTTTTCACGCGCACACTGCACAATCGACTGTACCTGCTCACTGTCGAGCAGGCTAAATGCCGCTAAACGCTCTGCCAGTGCCTGCGCGTCGTTTTCCGGTGCCAGCCAGCCTGATTTACCCGACTCGACCAGCTCCGGGATCCCGCTGTGAACGGTGGAAATCACCGGAATACCCACCGCCATTGCCTCCATCAGTGCCACCGGGATCCCTTCCATATCGCCGTCTCTTCCGGTGATCGAAGGCAGCAAAAATACATCCGCCTGTTCAAGCATCTCCTTTACCTGATGACTGGGCTTAAAGCCGGGCATCTCAATAACGCCATCGAGTTGATATTGCTCGATCAGCGTACGTAAACGACGCTCCCAAGGGCCGATACCCAGAATTCGATAGCGAAATGAAACGCCCTGCTCTTTTAACTGACGACAAGCTTCGATGGCAAGGTGCAGTCCTTTTTTCTCGGTTAACCGGGCAACAGAGATTATTTCCAGCGGTGCAGTTGGCGATTTCAACTGGCGAGGGGTAAAACGCGTCATATCAATACCCATACGCGAAACCGCGATTTTTTGCGGCGGGCATCCCATGTTTTTTAAACGTCCGGCCCAGAGATTGCTGATGGGCAACATTAAATCACCGCGTTGAAACAGCTGCTGATACTCAGGGGTATAGCGGGCCAAAACGCCCCGGTGCGAAACATCAACCCCATGAAATACCGTGGCGATTTTTCCGCGGATCATCCCAAGCTCACGCAGCTTGGCGGCCGTTACGCCTGCGGGCCCAAAATGAGCAATAAAGACATCCGCCTCAAACGCTCGCGGATTCCCGCCGCAAATAGCAGCCAAAATCAGATTGCGCGCCTCCTCACCATAGCGTGCAACATTAAGCGCTTTCCAGGTCGCTGCGCGGGTAATACCGTGCAGAGTCGCCGCTGCCCTATATTTCAGTTTCGCCAGTTTGCTTTCCGGTTCATTCAGCAACCAGCGCGTTTTTTCACCCAGACGGTAGGTATTAAAGGAGGCATGAGTATTTTCAAGATCGCCCTTCTGCAAAGCGACAATCTCCACGTCGTAGCCCATATCGATAAATGCGGTTATCTGATTGAGTACAAATGTCTCGGAGGAGAGCGGAAATTTAAGCAGGAAAAAACCAATCTTCATTTATCCCCCTCAATACGCGTTAAAACCGACTGCACCATGCGTACCCCACGTTCGCGTTCGCGCATAACCGCGTCGCCGAGACGTATGCGCAGCTCAGGTAACTGTCCGAGAGTATCGGCAACCTTCCCTTCGAGACCGCCATCGAGAAGATGACGAATATCAACAGCCATCTCCGGTAACCCCAGTTGTTGCATGATCCCGGCCGATTTGTGCTCGTAGTTAATGGCGATGGCAGGCGTCATAAAATTCATCGAGATGATGGCAGAATGCAAGCGAGTCCCCACCGTCAGATCGCAGGCGCCCAGAATCTTCCCCATCTCCAGATCGTTAAGTTCATCCATCACCACGTGATATCGGGCCGGATCGTTAACATACTGGCGCAGGTTTAACGCCACCATGCGGTCATCTTTGTTGTAACTATCAATACCGGTGCAAGTTGACAGCGCTATCACCTGGTAACCTTCGTCGAGGATGCGGTTCACCACCCCGGAAAAGGCTTGCTCATAGGCCTGCTGCGTTGTCCCCAGACGCTTATCAAAAGGAGCCAGCTCACGCAATGTAATGGCAACGGTCTTCTGTTTAGCCGCCATGTCTAACCAGTGCTGTACCGCATAACCTGGCTCAAAATCCTCATGATGGTTGTCAACCAGCCAGGCCGTATCCACGCCTGTTTCGACTTTATCCGTGGTAATTGCGCTGCACTTCATCAGATCCAGACTGACGGATTCACGTAAAATCAGCGCATTACAGTGACCAAACACGTAGTTCGCCAGTTGATTAAACTGCTCATCCTGGAATGGCCCCACGCTGTGACCAATCATGTACAGCGGTTTTTTCGCCATAAACGAACACAGGGCATGTTCAAACTGCGGCACGCCATACAGATCGACAAAGAACGATCCGCCGACCTGGATGATGGCGTCATAGCGCGACAGCAGACGGACAAAATCGGTAAAGCCCTGGGCGATAGCGATATTGCGCAGATTACCGGAATCGGTAACACGCGAGAGCAGTACCTGATGCTGATAGCGACGACGCAGCACTTTCTTCACGCGCCCCATAACACCCGCTGCGTTGTTGTGTTGCTTCATCTGCAAATACAGCGGGTCGCCCATCACCGGGCGGTTTAACAACCACGAAGAGCTCACCGGGTAACGGCTCATCACATCCACTTCGGTCTCGGGACGCAACGCGTTAATGGCATCCAGCAAACCGCGCAGGATCGCGCTATCCCCTCGGTTCCCGCAGGTATGGTTGCCTAAAATTAGTAATTTCATTATGACCTCTTAAAACGTTGTTCTTATCCCGCACGGAGCAAGGTTTTCATTTTTTCACTGCGACAGAATTGGCGTTTTATTTCCACCACCAGCGGATGGCGCGACAGCACAATCATTAGCGCAAACACCACTGCTCCTGCCGCTATCTGGATCCCCAGCAGCGCGCTTAATGGCACCTGGTTGCGCAGGGTTAAGCCCAACGCATAGCTCACCACAAGGGTTGGTAAGGAGAGATACAACGGCAGCCACAGGCTGAGCATGTACTGACGGTAGCTGGAGCCAAGAACAGGTTTGATCATCACGAAGTAGCTGAGGATCGTGTTAATCACCTGGACCAACAGAAAGCCCAGCGTCACGCCAATCGCCCCCGCCAGATGACCGCCAATGAAAATGGCAGGAATAAACAAAAAGGTTTTGAACACATTGAATTTGAAGCTGATATCGACCCGGGCTTTCGCCATCAAGAGCGATCCTATTGGATTCCCCACCGAGCGCAGCAGACCCACAATGCACAATAGTTGCAGGACCGGAATAATGCCGTTCCACTTCTCGCCAAACACCAGCGGCACCACGTTGTCCGACACCACCATTAATCCCAGTAGCGCCGGGAAGTTGATAATCCCAACCACTGACAGCAGCTTGTAAAAATTCACCCGTAGTTTTTCGCTGTCGTCCTGGATTTTGGCAAACGCCGGAAACAGCACGCGGGTGATAATCGGGTTCAGTTTGATCGGCGGGACAACCGCCACGTTCCAGGCGAGATTGAATCCGCCCGCCACGCCAGCTCCCAACGTGCGGGCTAAAACCAGCGTGGAAAGGTTGGTATTGATGTAATTGATGATGCTGTCTGCCGTCAGCCATGCGCCAAAACGCAGGTTCGACGAAACGGATGCCAGCGAAAAATGTAGCCCCGGACGGTAAATCCGGCGGCCAAAATAGCCGAACAGCAGCGTACGTAGCGTACTATTCACCAGATACCCAAGAATGGCCGTCAGCGCGAGCGGCCAGAAATGGGCGCTGACCACGGTAAAGGTAAATCCAGCCAGCACCGAACTGGTTTCAATCATGCCAATTTTGTTGAAGGCCAGCTCTTTTTGCATCAGCGCGCGAAACTGCTGCCCGTGCGGTATCACCACAAACGCCAGTGATAAGGTTTTGATGAGCGGCGCCAGTTCGGGATTATTGAGCACGCTGGCAATCGTCTCGCTAAGCAGAAACATCGCCACACAGACCACGATCCCCAGCCCAACGTTGAGCCAGTACAGCGTTGTCAGCTCCAGATAACCAATCTCTTTGCGTTGAATAATTGAGTTGGCGATACCGAAATCCGACAGCGTATCGGCCAGCGCTATGATCACCAGCGACACGGTTAACAACCCGAACTGGTGGTTATCAATAATTCGCGCCAGGACAGTCATCTGAATAAGTCCGAGGCCAATAATGATCACCGTGGCAATCGCCGACCACTTTGCACCATTAAGCGTTTTTTCTCGTAAGCTCATGTTAATACGCCGCTTTGTTAACAAAGCCTTTGAATATCGTCAGAAAAACAATTTTGATATCGAACCACACGCTCCACTCGCGAATGTATTCGAGGTCAAACTCCACACGTTTCTCCATTTTTTCCAGCGTATCGGTTTCACCGCGCCAGCCGTTGATTTGCGCCCAGCCGGTAATACCCGGTTTCACCTTATGGCGTAACATGTATCCCTCAATCAGTTGGCGGTACTGTTCGTTATGCGCCACCGCATGCGGACGTGGTCCGACGATAGACATCCCCCCGGTGAGCACGTTAATAAACTGCGGCAGCTCATCGAGCGACGTCCGGCGCAGGAAATTTCCCACAGGGGTAACGCGCGGATCGTTTTGCGTCGCCTGCGTCACCACCGCGTCGTTCTCCATCACTTTCATTGAGCGAAACTTCCAGACTTTGATCGGCTTCCCATCCATGCCGTAACGGGTCTGGCGGAAAATCACCGGTCCTTTGGAAGTCAGTTTTACCAGTAGCGCTATGCCACACAGCACCGGGGAAATAAGCAGCAGGATCAGTGAAGCCAGCACGATATCTTCCGCGCGTTTTAACAGACGATTAATCCCCGAGAGTGGCGTGTCATACAGCGGCACCACCGGAATGCCGTTCATCTCTTCAATCCGGGAATGCAGAATGTTGAAGGTAAAGACATCAGGAATTAGGATCACTGAACAGGTGGTATCGGCCAGCTCGCGCACTAATTTTTTGACGCTGGCACCATCGCTCATCGACATAGCGATATAAACGTTATGAATGCGTGAGGCTTTGGCGTCATCCACCAGTTGTTGCAGATTACCGGCCCAGTCGCGGGAGTTTTTTCCAGGGATAGGGTCGTGATAGATACCTGCAACTTCAAACCCCAGCCACGGTTCATGGCGAAAGCTGTCCAGCAGCATTTGTCCAGCTGGCAGGTCCCCCGCCACTGCCACCCGGCGAGTGTTGTACCCGCGATTGCGCAGCCATCCCGCGCCGTAGCGAATAAACGAACGACTCAACACCAGGCCAACGCTGGATAGCAGATACCACGCCAGCCAGACGGCGGGACGGTTATCAAAATCGTTATTAAAGGCGATCAGACCTGCGCAAAAAATCAGGCTCAGCGTCCAGTTTTGCAGCAACAGCACCAGCTCAGTGGTCATTTTGACACCACGCCAGGAGCGATAAAAATCCGTTATGCCACCGAGCATCTGAAAAACGACCAGCGTGATCAACGCCACCAGCAGGTGCATGTACAGGAAAGGCAAACCGCTTAATTCGCAGATTACCCACAACCCGCCAAACATGATGGTGATATCTGAAAAGCGTTGCACCATCGAAATTAACGACGCATTGGTTTTGGCGC
>PPYF01545861.1_pt1 | contig 17328 bp, 15 predicted proteins | sample 1559871 | NCBI WGS metagenome assembly PPYF01 (sample SAMN08240021, study PRJNA423297) | Human gut metagenome, whole genome shotgun sequencing project.
TGTTGACCTTGGTTAACAGGCCTATCAACCTTGGCTAACGAATCCGTCAACCTTGGTTAACAAGCCTGTTGACCAAGGTCAACACCCAATTGTTCCTAAGGATAAACATACTATTCATTAGTCCTGCACGAAATGATCCCTGGTGTAAAACAAATGAATAGCTTAGAATCAAACTAAAAAGAGGACAATATACGCATCAATAATATTGTCATAGTTTCCCAGATAAACACATCATAGCGGTCAACGATATTCTGAAATCCTCAAACATTGGTTAATAAGGCGCAACTTATTTCATCCACTTTGTGATAAGAAAATCCTTTTATATTTTTACCCTCATTATGGAAAATATCAGTATAAAAAAAGTAGAAACGAAGCGTGAAATGGACGATTTTGTGAAGTTCACAAACTGGTTGTATGCAGACTGTCCATACTACGTTCCTGACTTGGAAATGGATATTCGTAATACATTTAATCCGCGTAAGAATGCAGGATTGGAATACTCCGTCCTACAACCTTTTATTGCATATAACGAAGCTGGAAAACCGGTTGGCCGCATAGCGGGTATCATCAACTATCGAGCCAACCAAAAATGGCAAACGAAGAACGTCCGATTCGGATTCATAGACTTTATTGATGACCTGGAAGTATCAGCCGCACTGCTGAAAACCGTGGAGCAATGGGGCAAGGAACATGGTATGGATTATATACAAGGCCCGATGGGAATTTTCGATTTCGACAAGGAAGGGATGCTTATTGAAGATTTCGATAAGCTGGGATCAATGATTACAATATATAACTACCCCTACTATCCCAAACACATGGACACGTTAGGGTATGAAAAGGAAGTGGATTGGGTGCAGGTTTGCATTGAAGTACCCAAAGAAATACCGTCTAAATATGCCCGTGTGACTCAACTTTCGAAAGAGATGTTCGGACTACGAGTGAAGAAATTAACCAACGCTGATGTTGTAAAGCACGGTTATGGAAGAAAAGTATTCAAACTCTTAAACACTGCCTATGCTCCCCTCTTCGGCTATACAGAATTATCAGACAAACAAGTGGATATGTATGTCAAACGATACTTCCCACTGATAGACAAGCAAATGCTGCCCGTCATACAAAATGAGAATGAAGAAGTTATAGGAGTGGCAATCACCATGGGAAGTCTGTCTCATGCCCTGCAAAAAGCCAAAGGAAAACTCTTCCCCTTAGGGTGGTATCATCTGGTTCGTGCCCTGAAATGGAAAAAAGAGGAAAAAGCCGAACTGCTCCTGATAGCGGTGCGTCCCGATTATCAGGGACTGGGGGTAAATGCATTATTCTTCGATGACCTTATACCGGTTTATAATGAGCGTCACTTTAAATGGGCTGAGACAGGTCCGCAACTGGAAGACAATGTAAAAGAACTGACTCAATGGAAGCCCCTGCATCCCACCCTGACAAAAAGGAGACGATGCTATAAAAAGAAATTATAATAACGATAAAAAGAGATATGGAAAGAAAAGTAGTAATCACAGGTATGGGGATATGGTCGTGCCTCGGAAAAACACTCGAAGATGTACGCGATTCGCTATATGCCGGAAAAAGCGGCATTATCTTCAGCCAGGAACGCAAAGATGCCGGATTCCGTTCCGCATTATGTGCAGATGTAGAGCGTCCTGACCTTAAACCGTTCATCCCACGCAATTTACGGCATTTTATGCCCGAGGAAGCTCAATATGCTTATATGGCCACACGGTCGGCCCTCGAAAATGCAAAGCTGGATCAAGATTATATGGACAGAAATGAGATCGGCATTATCTATGGAAACGACTCCGTAGCTGAAGCTACCATGCAGGCGCTCGATAAGTTTCGTGAGTTCAAGGATACATCAGCTTGCGGCAGCGGTGCCATTTTCCAGTCGATGAACTCTACCGTGACTATGAATCTTGCCTGCCTGTTCAAACTGCGCGGTATTAACCTGACGGCCTCAGCCGCATGTGCATCCGGTTCCCAGGCTATAGGATTGGCATACACACTTATACGTAGCGGAATGCAGGATTGCATTATATGCGGCGGTGCTCAGGAAACCAACTTATACAGCGTGGCTTCATTCGACGGCATCCAATCATTCTCTATACGTGAAGACAATCCCGCCAAGGCCAGCCGTCCGTTCGACCGCGACCGTGACGGTCTGGTACCCGGTGGTGGTGCGGCAACAGTAATCATAGAGAGCTACGAACATGCCGTGAAGCGAGGGGCACCCATACTCGCAGAAATAGTAAGTTGGGGATTCTCGGGCAATGGGGATCATATTTCCACTCCCAATGTAGCAGGGCCGGCCCGTTCGCTTGAATTGTGTCTGAACAAGGGGGGTATATCTCCCCAACAAATAGGTTATATCAATGCACATGCCACCTCTACACGTATCGGAGATAGTAGAGAAGCGTCAGCCATAGCTCAGATATTCGGCGATTGCAAGGTTCCCGTAACCTCCACCAAAAGCCAGACAGGGCATGAGATGTGGATGGCTGGTGCCAGCGAACTGATCTACTCGATGTTGATGATGAAGAACGACTTTATAGCAGGAAACATCAACTTTGAAAATCCGGATGAGGAAACTGCCCGTATCCATATATTACCGGAAACGCGCGAAGCGCACTTTGATATGTTCCTTTCCAATTCCTTTGGGTTCGGCGGAACAAACTCAACCCTTATTGTAAGAAATTTATAATAACCATTTAAAAAGAAAATTATTATGACACGTGAAAGTATTATTGAACAGGTAAATGCCATATTGGCTGAAGAATTTGAAATTGATCAGGACCTTTTTACACCGGATGCCAATGTAAAGGAAACACTCTCGTTGGACAGCCTCAGTCTTGTGGATCTTGTAGCCATTATCCAGCATACCTACAAGATCAAAATTCCCGTAACCGATTTACAGAAGATTCAGACCTTCAACAATCTCTATGACTATATAGAATCACACTTCGGGCAGAGTGAATAATAAAGATATAAAGAGATGGTAGTATGACAGAATTCTGCATAAAGATTTATCGCTTTTTCCGTAATCATCGCGCAGTTTTCTGGGTGTCAATGATTGCTTTATATGCCTTCTTCGGATATTTTGCCTCAAAAATATATCTGGAAGAAGACATCAACAAACTGATGCCTTCATCGAAAAATGAAGATGGTACTACCAAACTCGCCTTTGCCAACCTGCGCATCAAGGATAAAACATTCTTGCTCTTTGAAGGAAAGAATGGAGCCTCTGTGGAACATATAACCGAAATATGTGATGCTTTCATTGATTCTCTGGAATCTAGAAATGCAGCCATGGACTCAACACAGCAGGTCATCGGGAATATTTTCTACAGATTGCCCGATGACCTGATGCTGGACGTTATCGATTATATGAGTGCGCACTTACCGGCATATATCGACACAAGTGTCTACACTCGTCTCGATGCGATGCTTACCTATCCACACATGAAGCAGCAAATGAAAGCTAACCACGATGACTTGTTGAGTCCGGTGGGAAGTATGTTTCCCGAACTTATACAGACGGATCCTGTAGGACTTCGTGGTTTACTTATGGAACAGATGAAACCTTTTACCGAAGGGGCAGCCGGCAGCTACAAAACCCTTAACGGGCATTTCTTCGTCCAAGACTCCACAGTGTGTGTAGCATTTATTACACCCATGTATTCAGCCACCAATACGGGACAGGGTTCTACCCTATTCCGCATATTGAATGATCAGATAGAACAGTTTTCTGCCTCTGCTCCCGACGTAAAAATCAGCTATCACGGTACTCCTGCCAGTGGATTCTATAATTCATGGCGAATAAAATCGGACCTGAAAGGAACTATTATCGGCTCATTAGTACTGGTTCTTATCTTTATTTCCATCTGTTTCCGCAACTACAATACCATACCGCTATTACTGCTTCCCGTGGTATTCGGCACTCTCTTCGGACTTGCTGCAATGTATTTTATAAAAGGACATTTCTCATTGTTGGCACTCGGTATCGGAGCAGTAGTACTGGGAGTGGCACTCAGCTATGTACTGCATATCATTACGCATTATAAATATATCAGTGATCCCGAACAAGTGTTGCGCGATCAGGTCAAACCTGTTTGTTTAGGATGCCTTACCACCATTGGTTCCTTCATGGGACTTATCTTCATTCGGACAGAACTGTTACAGGACTTTGGTCTCTTCGCAGCTTTCGCCATTGTGGGGACTACATTCTTCAGCCTGGTATTTTTACCACAGTTCCTCAATCCCAGGAAAAACAAGTTGAATCACCGTGCATTCGCCATCATCGACCGTATTAATGCTTACCCGTTCGACCGTAAAAAGCCCCTGCTTTTCACCATACTTGCCACTGCGGTAGTGTGTATAGGATTCTATATTGCCGGAGGGACCCAATTCGATGCCGACATGCACAACTTAGGCTATAAAGCCGAAAGCACTTCATATTCAGAGAATCTGCTTCGTTCCAAAACCCATACAGGTGACAAGCAGAAGTACTTCGCAAGTTCAGGGGCAACGATGGAAGAAGCCATAGAGAATTTTGAAATCATGGCTGCCAAACTCGATTCCCTGCAAAATATCGGACTTGTGAAGAGCTATACCCATACGAATCAAATATTTGTACCCTTGCATGTACAACAAGAACGCATTGACGCATGGAAAAACTTCTGGACCGGAGAACGCTTGCAACTTGTACACGATTTAATCAATAAGACAGCTCCCGAAGCCGGTCTTATTCCCGATGCATTCTCTCCTTTCTTTGAATTTGCAACTGCTGATTATGAGCCTGACGCTCTTTATGAAGCAAGTATTATTCCGGAAGGCTACCAGTCTACTCTGATGGAACAGTCCTACAACGACGAGTATCTGTGCTTTACATCCGTAAGATGCAAAAACGACTCTATCCATAGCAAGGAAAGTGACTATAACCGTATCTGTGAGGCTATAGTTTCATCACCTAGCCTGCTTGTGCTCGACACCTATTATTATACCACAGATACACTGATCCAATTGAATGACGACTTCAATGTGCTGCAATGGGTTTCCATGCTCTTTGTACTCATCGTACTCTTCTTCAGTTTTCATTTCAATATCAAGCATACCCTGCTCGGTTTTATGCCAATCTTGTCAAGCTGGCTTATAGTGTTGGGGGCAATGGTGATTTTTGATGTACGGTTCAATCTCATCAACATTATCATCTCCACATTTATCTTTGGTATAGGGGTTGATTATAGCATATTCGTGATGAACGGACTTATTGGCGGGAAAGAGAACTCTCGCTTGCTGGGTTATCACAAAACAGCTATATTCTTCAGTGCATTTATCCTGATTGTTACCGTGAGTTCCATGCTGTTTGCCGAACATCCTGCCATCAAATCAGTAGGATTCTCCACTCTTGTGGGCATGATTTCGGCAGTAGTGATCTCTTATGTGGTACAACCGGCCATTTTCAGAATGATTAATAAGAATAAAGAATGAAGTACGATGCAGTTATCATAGGTAGCGGACTGGGCGGATTGGAATGTGCACACATTCTTTCGAAAGCCGGTATGAGCGTTCTTCTGCTTGAAAGAGGAACACAAGCAGGTGGATGCCTCCAAAGCTACAGGAGGCTTGGATTGGCTTTCGATACAGGCTTTCACTATGTAGGAGGTCTGGATGAGGGACAATCACTACACTCTGCATTCAGGCACCTGGGACTGCTGCGTCTTCCATGGCAACGCCTTGACAACCATTTCGACCGGGTAACAATCGGAAATCAGACTTTCAATTTTGCACAAGGATATGATGCATTTGTCGAAACATTAACAGCAGCCTTTCCAGCTGAACGTGATGCGTTGAACAAATATGCAGATATGCTGAAACAGTGCGGTGAACAGCAATTCGATGCGTTGAATCCTCAAACCGGAGAGTCATCATTACTTTCCCGGCTTTTTGAAACAAGCGCTTATCAGTATCTGACAGAGACATTCCATGATCCACTACTGATAAATGTACTCTGTGGCACTTCCCTGAAAATGGAATTACGGAAAGAATCTCTTCCATTGTTCACCTTCGCTCATGGTAACGGAAGTTTCATCGAAAGCAGTTGGCGATTAAAAGGTGACGGTTCTCTGATAGTAAACTCACTGGTTGATGGCATTCGTATGCATGGCGGCGAGATTATCTGTAATACCGAAGTCCGGGAGTTAGTGGAAAAAGACGGTAAACTGGTGCATGCAGTATGTTCTAATGGAGAAATCTACGAAGGCACTATTTTTATCAGCAATATCCACCCTGCTGTCACCTGCAATTTGGTGAAACAAAGCAGCAGGATGAAGAAAGTTTATCGTAGCAGAATTACTCATCTGGAGAATACTTTCGGTATGTTCACCGTATCGCTCCGCATCAAGCCGCAAACTCTCAGATACTTTAACTGGAACCAATATATTTATAAGGAACCGGATGTATGGACATTCCATCTGAAAAACAATCCTGTAAGCGGAGTACTGGTAAGTTGCCGCATACCGGAAGATGGCAGTAAGTATGTACAACAGGTAGATCTCCTCACCCCAATGAACTGGAGTGAGTGTGAACAATGGAGCCATACCGAAGTGGGCCGTCGTGGTGAAGATTATAAAGCGATGAAGAAGCGTGTCGCAGACGAATGTATCACCCTTGCCGAACGTTTCATTCCCGGCCTTCGTGATAGGATCACCGGATGCTACACCAGCACGCCACTCACTTACCGTAATTATACTCTCACACCTGAGGGATCAGCTTATGGCCTGCGCAAGGATTTCAGAAATCCGATAATAACCCTGCTCTCACCACGTACACCCATCCCCAACCTGCTTCTTACGGGACAGAATCTGATGCTGCACGGGTTACACGGTGTGACCATGACAGCGCTCTTCACTTGTGCTGAAGTATTAGGAAAGGAACCGATATGGAATATAGTAAAAAACTAAAATAGACCTAACAATGAAGTATGCATTAGTAACCGGAGGCAGCCGTGGCATTGGCCGTGCTGTCTGTGTAAAATTAGCTCAGATGGGCTACCACATCATTATCAACTATGTAAGTAACGCCACAGAGGCCCAAAAGACTCTGGAACTGGTACGCCAGGCCGGACAGGATGGCGAGATACTGATGTTCGACGTAAGCAACCGGCAACAGACCAGCAAAGCCATCGAGTCATGGGAGAACGCCCATCCTGAAGAATACATCGAGGTATTGGTTAACAATGCTGGTATACGCCGTGACAATCTCCTGATATTCATGCCTGAAAACGACTGGCATCGTGTACTCAGCATCAGTCTCGATGGTTTTTACAATGTAACACAACCCTTGCTACAATCCATGTTGGCCCGTAAGTTCGGACGTATCATCAATATGGCAAGCGTAAGCGGTGTCAAAGGAATGCCGGGACAGACCAACTATTCCGCAGCAAAGGGAGCCATCATAGCCGCCACGAAAGCACTGGCTCAGGAGGTAGCACGCAAAAATGTGACTGTCAACGCTGTCGCCCCCGGATTTATCAGAACAGATATGGTAGAGGGACTCGACGAAGATACACTGAAGAAAACCATTCCAGCCAACCGCTTCGGTACTCCCGAGGAAGTGGCCGAACTGGTTGGCTTTCTGGTTTCGCCAAACGCCGGTTACATTACCGGTAATGTGATTTCAATTAATGGAGGACTTTATACTTAAACTACATGTATGAAAAGATTATATATCCTATTTATCACTGCCATCCTCTTGTGTACCGCCTTATCGGCACAAGAAGCTGATATCCGAAAAGTTGCCGAACGATACAAAGGCATAAATACCTTCACAACTACCGTGATTCGGACTAAGCACCATGCAGCAGTGGCAGAAGATGCTGTTACCAAAGGTAAATTTCACTTCATGCAGCCTAATGAAGCATACATGACGTTTAATGAGGGGAAAGATATGCTGATAATGGACAACGGTGTCTTCACCATGATCAATGATGGTCAGGAAAGCATAGCTAAGGGAGTAACCCATAAGCAATTTGAAGTTCTTCTGATTGTTCTCAAGAATCTACTTTCGAGCGATAGCGACAGTACGGATATCAAAGAAGTGGCCGACATGGAAATTACGAAACAAGGGAATCTCTGCGCGCTGACCATCACTCCGATTATTCCGGATGCGAAAGCTAAGCGCAGGATGATGTTCACATCGTTCGTACTGACCATCGATATTCAATCATCCGAATTTAAAGGTTTACGCATGAATGAGAAGGGCAAGAATTATACGCAATATGACTTCTCCGACTAACTAATAGGAGATTACAATGGGAAAAAAGATTGTTTTTTTGTTAGCGTCCTTCTTCTTCGTGTGGGTGGCGAATGGACAGAATACAATAATAAAAGGAATCGTAACCGATTCGATTACAGGCGAAAGGTTGCCTTATGTATCTCTTAAATTTGAGGGTACAACCATAGGAGCGGCCACCGATGGGGATGGGAACTTTTCATTCTCTACTCCAACCATCGATAAGATTCTGGAAATATCTTATTTGGGATATGACAAGAAACAAATGAAAGTCATCCCGGGGAAAACCAATGACCTGAAAATACAATTAGTTCCAAATGGAATTATGTTGAATGAAGTGGTTGTCAGACCTCAAAAGGAGAAATACAGTAAGAAAGAGAACCCGGCTGTAACATTTGTGAGGCAGGTGATTGCTCTACGTAAAAGTAATGATCCCCATAATCATGACTATTTCCAATACGACCGGTATGAAAAAATGGTCTTCGCCATGAATGAGTATGAACCAAAGCCTAAAAAGAATGGCAAGCCAGGCAAGTTCGATTTCCTGGCCGATTTTGTCGATACGCTTGATATTGGCACCACCATCCTGCCGGTTTCGGAAAAAGAAAAAGTCGAGACGGTCTATTACCGTAAGGACCCAAAGTCTAAGAAACATATAGTAAAAGGAAACAAATCGTCCGGTGTAGATGAAATATTCTCGCGCGACGGTATCCAGCAGGTTTTGAGCGAAGTATTCAGGGAAGTCGACATTTTCCAAAATGACATACCGTTATTTCTACAGAGGTTTGTAAGCCCGCTTTCCACAATCGGACCGAACTATTATAAATACTATCTGATGGATACATTAAACGTAAATGGCCAAAAGTGTGTGGATCTCGGATTTGTTCCGTTCAATTCGGAAACCTTCGGTTTTACCGGGCATCTGTATGTCACGCTCGACTCCACTTATTTTGTCCAAAAAGCAATCCTCAATGTTCCTAAGGATATCAATTTGAATTTTGTTTCCAGAATGACTATCGAGCAGATATTCGAACGGACCTCAGATAGTACCCGTATTATTAAGAAAGACGATATCAGCGTAAATTTCAAGTTAAGTGAGAAAACTAAAGGAATGTATGCAAGGCGTTTGAATGTCTATAGCAACCAGTCATTCGAAGAACCCAATGCCGAACAAGCCCAAATCTTTAAAAGTAGTGCACCTGTCATCATCTCAAAAGATGCTTATCGCCAGCCGGATGATTTCTGGATAAGCAATCGTCCGGGAGAAGCAATCAAAAAGAATCCGAACTCCGTGGAAAAACTGATGGTGAAATTACGCTCTGTTCCGGTATTTTATGTAACGGAAAAGGTCGTCACAACTCTCGTGTCGGGCTATATCCCTACCAATAAAGACCCGGCTATGAATAAATTCGAATTTGGTCCGATGAATTCTACCATTAGCGGCAGTGCAATCGAAGGGGCACGCTTTCGGGTGGGAGGCACAACGACACCCGCACTCAATAAAAATTGGTTCTTCGATGGCTATATGGCGTATGGAACGAGAGATGAAAAGCTGAAGTATAATGTCCTTGTTGAATATTCATTTAATGAACGCAAAGAATACCGCAAGGAATTTCCGATAAATTCAATCCGGCTTGAATATATGTATGATATTAACAAGTTGGGACAGCAGTACATGTACACCAGCAAGGATAATGTCCTTCTAAGTATCAGACGTCAGAAGGATACACGGGCAACTTATTTGCGACAAGCTGAGCTGACTTACTCTTACGAACAGTATAACGGACTGGCATATAATGCCATTGTTCGTAACCGTCGCGAATATGCCACGGAATATGCTGTTTTCGACCGTATCAATGCAGACGGAACCATCAGCGATGTCAAGCACTATAATATGACGGAACTGGAACTGAAGCTCCGTTATGGCAAAAATGAAAAATTCTATCAGACTCGCAATAGTCGTGTTCCAATTACATTTGATGCTTTAATTTTTAATTTCAGTCATGTAATGGCAAAGAAAAATCTGCTTGGCTCATCCTACGATTATCATCGTACGGATATCGGCATACAGAAACGTTTCTGGTTTTCAGCTTTTGGATATATCGACATTATCACCAAAGCCGGAAAGGTATGGAGCAAAGTTCCGTATCCGCTGTTAATTCTGCCGAATGCAAACCTTTCTTATACCATTCAGCCGGAAGCTTATACGAATATGAACGCCATGGAGTTTATCAGTGACGAATATGTTTCCTGGGATTTGACATACTATATGAATGGAAATCTTCTGAATCGTCTGCCTCTCATCAAGAAATTGAAAGCAAGGGAGGTATTCTGTTTCCGTGGCTTATGGGGACATCTGACGGAGAAGAATAATCCTAAGAATGGAGGGGACGGGCTATATCTTTTCCCAAAGGGTTCATATACATTGGGAAAGGCTCCCTATATGGAAGCAAGTGTGGGCGTTGAGAATATCTTTAAGTTCCTTCGCGTTGATTATGTCTGGCGATTAAACTATCGCAACCATCCGGACATTCAGACAAAAGGAATACGTTGTACAATGAGACTATCATTCTAATATCCCAACTTCTTCGGTTATAACTCCAGATATTATACAAATTATCCCCTATGCCGGCATTATATATTAGTAATACCTACATAGGGGATTATTATTTAATTGAAGAAAGGCGCTACATATTCCGAAGATTTATTCTGTACGATAATCCGGTTCATATTATATTTAATCACAACTGTTTTCGCTTCCTTATCCATTTCAAAAGCATCCATATCCTGATTCAAAGGAATGAAAGAAGGAATTTGTGCAGTGGTATATTCTGCTGCCGAAGGTGTATTTGCGGCTTCCGTTTCACATACCGGGAAACGAATGCCCAAGTCGGCTGCACGTCTGCCTTCTGCCATAAAGATTTCTTGTCGCATCAGATAAAGAACTTCTAAAAGCCCATCGACTGTGGTTGGAGCATCAATCATTTCTTCTGTAACGGAAGTACCGGAAATATAAGGAACAGAAATCAAATGAGGTGACTGACGGTCGAGCACAAGTCCGCTCCTGAATTCATCCTCCGAAGATGCGGCTACCCGGTACTCCGAACTGTTAGGATATTCTTTATACCCTCCGTTATAACGTCCTTCCAACTGATCATTAATGTCTGTTGCTACCGGACGATTGCTAACAAGCGTCAACAATGTTTTCAGAAAACCTTTTGCTCCGTTTACATCGTTGTCAGCTAAAGCAGCTTCAGCCAAAATCAGATAGGGTTCTTCCGCTTTGGCAATACAGATAGGACGTGCCTCTTTTGCCTTAGTCTGAAAATATTTCGGATCAAGGAAATCCAAACGGGGCAGTGGTTGGAAATTAGTGCCATAAATATATCCCTGAATAGAACTTATCACATTATTCTCTCCATCAAATGTCACCTGTTTTGTGAAATCCGTCGACAACGTCAAGACATTGCTGGCATACTTCACTGCATTTACTTTATTGCAAATTGGTTACATCTATATCCGTATACAGGATAGTGGGAAAATCGAAAACCTTACTACTCTGGCTATAGTTATTAAAATAATTATCGGAGAGTATTTCAGTCAATTCCACATACGAACCGATAATCGTGGCAAACGAACGGTTGGCTCCGTTCACCCAAGTACTCATGGCATTAGGAGTCTTCAGAAATGTATCTTCATCTACATTCGGATTAATGATCTCATTCGGCTGTAAAAGTTCACAAGACGAACAGGCACAAGCCAGGGAAGCTATCAATATATAATTCTTAATGTTCATATCTATATTTATTTATGAGTTAAACTAATGATTAAAAAGAGACACGTATCGTTCCCACGTACTGACGAGGAGTGGAATAAGAAGAGTAGTTCAATCCACCTACCGCTACTGCACCTTGCGAACGGGCACCTGCCAGGGCAGCTTCCGGGTCTACCGATGAGGCTGTAAAGGCAAACGGATTATAAACATTGAAAGCCAGATTGACTGATTTCAGATACTTCTTCGGCTTATAATCATAAGCTATTCCGATATTCCTAATTTTCAGGAAATCTGATTTCTCTACGAAAAAGTTAGTGAAATTAAGCCAGTTAGCCCCCTGGTCAAGTCCTTCCAGTGCTTTCTCTGGAATAGCATCGTCTTTCAGACCCTTTGAGAAACGGAACTGGCGGTCGAACGAATGTACATAAGCTCCATATTGATAATCACCGCTGAGCATGAACGAAAGATTCTTATAACTTGCCGACAAAGAGAAGTTACCATAAGCTGTAGGAAGTGTAGAGCCCAGATTCTGTAAAGGAAGAATTTCCTTCAGTGAGTTATCCGGATTCAGTACGGCCTTATAACCACGGATGAAACCTACCGGTTCTCCTTCAGCTACCACCGTTTGAACCGTTCGCGAAGAGAAACCGCCAATAGCAAAAGGCACTGCATTACCAATACTCAGTACTTTATTATGATTCGTATTATAAGATGCATTCAGGCGAACATTCCAATCTTTTGTATCCACTAATTGCAGCCCAATGCTCAATTCAATACCTTTATTCTCTATTTCACCGACATTAGACAAATAGTTGGCAGACTGACCGGATGAAGGAAGGGACGGGATACTGAAAAGAGCTCAATGTAATAGCGGTCCAGGAAACCGATATTTTCCTGAATAAAGTAGCCGTAATTATACAGATAGCTTAGCCATTCATTAGAAGTTAACGTTCCCGCACCCTCTATTATCTGGGCACCATCACGTACGTTTGTTCCATTATATACCGACTGGTGGTCATAAGTGCTAAAGAACTGGAAGCCTGCCGTAGAGATCAGACTAAAAACATCTTTATAACGATATTTATGCTGTCCGTTTAAATCCAAAGTCAGACCGAAATAGTTGCGATCGAAGTTGGAGATACTGCCTGCATCTGAAGTTCCTTCCGGCTTCTGCTGGGTGTGAATCAGATATTCATTAGTTATGACGTTCTTATTGGTATTCAATCGATAATCTACTCCTAATATCCCTTTGAAAGTCAGATTAGCCAGAGGAGCATAGCTCAGAGATTGGGAAGTCTGAAAACGCTTTACGGACTCACGGTTGTTTTGCAATGCCTCCGCTTTCGTAACAAAAGCCTTCATCTGAGCAAAAGTATAGTCATCCAAAGCGTCCAGATCAGCGCCATAATTCACCAGTTCGCCCGCTGCATCCGTATACCTGAAATTAGTAGCCGCAGCGCCTTCCGTAAACCATAATCCGGTATATCCTCCTTGGTTACCGTTGCGGCTTCTCGCAAAGTCTTCTATCACCATACCAAATGAGTTCTGATATTCAAACTGTTCATTGAATTTCATTCTTGAACCGAAGCGCAAGTCATATTTACGATCCTCGTTACCGTTCTTTATCAGAGTTCCCGTACCGTTACTCATGCTGCCGCCAAAACTATAACCGAACTTCTCTGTTCCACCGTCAAAGCCGACACGGTACTTCTGTGTGAATCCTGTCTGATGCAACAATTCTTTGGTACGTTTAAAATGATAAAACTGGGAAGAAGCAATATCCGCCTCCAATTGAGTTTCGGCAAAGAACGTAGTCTTCTGCTCCGCTCCTTTCTTTGTAAAAATCTGAATAACGCCATTGGCTGCATCTGAACCATAGAGGGTAGTGGCCGCACCACCCGTCACATACTCAATGTGATCGATATTCTCCATCGGAATATCACCGATAGAACCGGTCACTGCACTGTTTCCGCTTAATGAGTTATTCAAAGTTGCACCTGTGTTCATATTATCCACACGCACTCCGTCTACATAAATCACGGGAGTAGAGTTAGACATTCAAAACCAGTGTTACACCTGCCAACCGTTCCCGCGTCTTCTTATCAAAAACAATTCCCTTCATCCTGACTGTAGAAGCTTTCTTGGAAACTTCTTTTTTGAATATCAGGATTGAACTGTTTTCGATCTTATACCCTATTGTAGCGGGTAGCAATTTCTCCAAGACTTCTGTTATTTCCGCATTCTCTGTCTCAATACTGATTTTTGTATCTACATTAAGCACCTGCGAACTATAGGCTACCGTCAGCCCTGTCTGTTTCGTAATTCTAGCGAAGATTTCCTTTAAGGCAACTTCCCTACACTTCAGAGTTACTTTCTGAGCAGCCATAACAGAAGTCAAGCCCAGAAAAGCCATTAAAACAATCAAAATACCTCGTTTCATTTTTATACGTTAAATGATTAATGAAATTAATTCAATATGATCTTTATACGTACTATTGACACAAAGGGTAAGCTAAAGTGTATAACGGGAACATGTCTTTTACATGTCAATGCTATTTCATCCGTACCCGGATGGTATCTCCCTTCTGAAAACGGACAGGGGAGATTATTTCAAGTGTCTTCATCACTTCTTCCAAAGAGGCTTTCTTCACGCAAAAAGTATAAGAATACTGATAGACAACCGTATCTCCGACACAAAAAGGGACACCGTAATGCAAATCCAATTCTTTCAGCACTTCCTTCATCGGAGTATTCCGGAAATCGATCTCCTGTTCTTTCCAACGAATAAGCCCGCTTACTCCTTCCTGTAATTGAAGCATACAAGCGTTTTTCACCTTATTATATATAAGTGATTCGCCCGGACGCAAAGAGTATTCTTGCCGGTCACCATATAGTAAATCTACCTGCCCTTCATCCAGTTCAACTGTGATGTCCGGTTCGCAAGCATAGGCCTGCAAATGAAAAGAAGTTCCTGTCACTCGGATAGAAGCTTTATCCAAATCAACAATGAAGGGTCTGTGAGAATTCTTGCTCACCTCAAAATAAGCTTCCCCATCCAAAGTCACCCTACGCTCCGTCAGACCGAATTTATCCGGATAACAAAGACGGGAACCGGGATACAAGTAAACACGGGTACCATCCTGAAAAGCTATTTGCATCCGTTCTCCCTTCGCCACATAGATATCCTGGTAAAACGGAGGTTCAAAAAGAGAAACCTGCGTATTAAGATAGAGTAATATGGCTATAACAGCTGCAACGGGTACCATCGCCGCTACCACTTTTAGAGTTAGTCCGGCAAAACGTCTTCTCGAAATTTTCTTTTGCAGATTGCAGAATACCCTTTTACGGGATTCTTCACAGATACCATCATCCATATTTTCTCTTTCCTCAAAGAAATCGGCATCCATTTGCGCAGCAAGATACGCCTGCCCTTCATCCGTAGCCAGCCAACGTCCCCACTCCCGTGCCTTTTCCTTACCGGCTTCACCAGCAAGTACCTTATTCATCATTACATCTTTTATTGCATTCATCAATATAATTCTTTGAGGTAGTATTTCAATAACTGTATGGATTGTGTATAATAGTTCTTCACTGTTCCCACAGGTATATTCAGTCTATGAGCTATCTCTTGATTATTCAACCCTTCATATATCTTCAGCAAACATATCTCCCGCTTAGCTCCCGGCAATTGCTTCACAGCCCGGTAGAAGCAACTCAGTTTTCTTTCTTCCTCCAGCTTTTCCTGCAAACCATCGTCTGCAATATCATTTTCTTGCTGGATGTTTTCATATTGTCTGACTATCCATTCATTTTTATCACGAATCATATTCAGAACATGATTCTTCGCCATTGTATAAAGGTAATTTTTCAGACTCGCTGTAATGCAAACAGAAGAACGGGATTCCCATAAACGCAAATATACCTGCTGAACCACGTCTTCAGCAAGTTCTCTGTCTTGCAAATACTTGCAAGACAAGGAGTATAGCATAGAATAGTACTTATTATATATCTGCGTAAATGCATCCTGACTGCCTTGTCTGAGCAAGGAAAGCAAGTACTCGTCCTCGTAAAAAGAGTCACCTGTCGCCATAACCGGAATATTTTAAAAGAAAATGCAAAAGTATGCCCAAGAGAAGGATTTTCCGGTTACAAGCAAATTATATTTCTGTTACAAGCCTCTGCCATATACTAAAAATGACCGCTTATGAGCGGTCATTTTTAGTATATGCAATCTGTTTTTATCTTAATCTTAATCTGTCACCTACTTCCGGTATATATTCATCATCTTTCCGATTCATCTTGTACAGGTTCTTCAACCGTATACCATATTTTTGTGAAATGGTATGCATGGAATCACCATCTTTCACAATGTAAACTGTATGTGGTTTAGAGGCTTTCTTTTTCTTACTTTTCAAATAGATAATATCACCCGCTTCCAATGTATAATCCTTATGCAAATCATTATACTTCACCAGTTTCTTCCAACTGATATCGAATTCCTTACCCAGGAAACGGAAAGTATCGCCATCACGAGCTACAACATAAGCTATGTCATTAGCTATATATACCTGATGCGGATTAGCCAGCCAGGGTTTCTTCTTCAATTCCTTCTCCCAATTACGGGCTTCACGCTTACTCATGCCACGACTGTCATACTTATAAAGGTCATAATCCTCTATGATTGTTATCAGTCGATTAGCATAAGAGGGATCAGTTGCATATCCGGCTTTCTTCAGACCGCGTGCCCAACCTTTATAATCTGTAACTTTCAGATCAAACAGGAAAGCGTAACGCGCACCCCTTTTCAGAAAAGCAGAGTGATCTTCATAAGAGTCCCTGGGATTGCTGTATGCACGAAAACATTCATTGCGGGCATCATCATCATGACGCACCGTACGTCCACGCCAGTTACTACCGCATTTAATGCCGAAATGATTATTACTTTTGCGTGCCAGTGCACTCTGTCCGGCACCACTTTCAAGAAGCCCTTGTGCCAGGGTAATACTGGCAGGTATCTTGTGTTCCTTCATTTGCTGTACGGCAAGCGGAGCATACTTCTCTATATATTCCACGTAACGGGTATTCCGACGCTGTGCCTGGGCGGCAACGGTACAAACCAGAAGTGCCAGGATTGCAGTGAGTCTGATAGCGTTAATTCTATTCATATCAGTAAAAGTTGAGGTACAAAAATCTTAAAAAGAATTGGAATTACCAATCTCTTTTCTAACTTTGTAACATTAATTACAATATAC
>PPYF01437908.1_pt1 | contig 17322 bp, 23 predicted proteins | sample 1559871 | NCBI WGS metagenome assembly PPYF01 (sample SAMN08240021, study PRJNA423297) | Human gut metagenome, whole genome shotgun sequencing project.
GCATGGAAAACCCGCCCTTCCCCCCTTCCCCGGCGGCAAGCGTGCAGTCTGCCGGGCAGGTCAGCCGGACCGGGCTAGTCCTTTTCATCGGCATCGCCTTCCTCCCTATCGTTATCCGGCTGGGCCGGAGCTTCCGTTTGTGCGCCGAGAACAACCCCGGCCTCTTTTGCCGTCTTGCGGTCGGCGGCCTCCTGCCGGATCTCCTCCTCGTAATCCAGCCCCTGTTCCGCGCACAGGCGGGAACGGGAGATGATGCCCATTTCAAGCTTCATTTTCGAGGCCGTGGCGTCCTTCACCGGGTCGACCCACTGCCAGCCGGGGGTCTGCCAGCGCACGGGGACGGAGGCGCGTCCGGCCTCCACCGTAAAGGCGTGCCCGTCCGCCATGTGCGGCGCGAACCAGTACAGGGCGTTCGTCCATTCGGCCCACAGCACGGCAAGGAACTTGCGGATCAGGATGTCCTGCTGCACGCGGTAGCCGCGCCGTTCCTCCAATGTGGCGGAGCGTGCGCTGGAATAGGTGGCCGTACTGAAATCGTTGGAAAAATTTTCGTAGCTCATCAACATGCCCGCAGAAGCCTTGCGGTTCATGCCCTTGGTGAACGCCTCGAAGGAATTGGCGTTGGAGTTGTACTGCGCCGTCTTGACGTCCATCCCCGCCGGAAGCTGGTGGATGCCGCCGGTGTCGATGAACTTGGGCAGCAACGGCTTGCCGGAGGTATCCTCCCCGGCGGAAAACGGCGCGGGCGTCCCGTCATAGTCGTTTCCGCCTCCGGCATAGTCCGGCGTGGTGGTGATGAAAAAACCGCAGGCCGCCAGCAGCCGGGCCCTGACCTGTTCGGCATCCATGTATTCGCCGAGGTTGTGCAGCGTCATGATGGTCGAGGCCAGCCACGAGATCGGCACGGTCTGCCCGATGCTGTCCCGCACCATCACGATGCGGCAGGCCGTCAGCGGAATCCGGCGGCTTTGCGGCGAAACGCCGAGCGTCCCCGGCAGAGGCTCTTCCATAATGTGCAGAGCCACCGGGCTGTGCCCATCGTATTCGATACCGTCCACCACGGTGTTTCCGCCTTTCCCGGCCCGCCCGAACAGCCCCCGGTCGAGCCGTTCCAGCGGGATCAGCTCGAACCCGAGCGGCGGCAGGCCCTCCGCCAGCAACGTGCGCTCGTGGTACCAGTGCAGGATGAACCCGCCGTCCACCCACAGGTGGCGCAGAGCGAGGAACTGGGCTTCCCACAGCTCGAAGCGTTCAGCCCAACGGTTCCAAAGCCGTTCCACGCGCCCGCAGGCGTCGCAGTCCCGCCCATCGCCGTGACGCACGTCCACCTGTGCCCGGATGCCCGTGTACACGACATTGTTGCAGATTTTTTTGAGCGCACCGGAAACGGCCCCGTCGTTGCGGGCCAGATCGCGGGCGCGGGCCTGCACGAGGGCGCGGTCTTTGCGGTTGAGGATGTCCACGGGCCCGTCCTTCGGCAGCCAGCGGCGGTTGGGGCCGTCAATCCGCGCCGCCCGGTACGCGAGGAACGCGGCCCGCTGGCCCATATAGCGCGAAGCCGCTGCGGGATTGAAGACGCCGAGAAAGGAGGCGATGCCTTTTCCGAGCACGTCGCGCATCAGAACACCACCTGCCACGACTTGATGCCCAGCCCGCCGCGCTTTTCGATGGCGGCGATCTGAAGGCGGAGCTGTTCGATGGTGTCCCGGATGACCTTGAGGTCGGCGCGCCGGAAGGTCATGCCTTCGATGCTGTATTCCTGATTGCCCTCCAGAACGGCCTTTTCCGCCGCCAGATAAAGGGCAAGCCGCGTCCGCAGGGTTTCAAGCTGTGTGGGAGAGAGAGGGGGCATTTCGGGAACTCCTTGCCCGTCAGGGGCCGTTTCCCGATGTAAGACATGCTTTCTTAAAAATGTGCAAGTAATTTTCTTAAAATAAGTAAATTTTACTGGTTTTACATTCTTTCCTTGACCGTCTGGGGCTCGCTCACTATCCTTTTTGTCTTTTTTCTTAAAACAAAGAAAAAGGCCCTCGAAAGGGCCTTTCCGTTCATTCAGTGATGGGGTGAAAAAATCAGTCCGTCCGGGTCGTCGCTCCGGTTACGTCCGGTATGCTCGGCTCCACAACGGCGATGAGCCGTAACTTTCGTTCCGTATCCAGAAAGGGGTTCTCCAGAAAACGGACGGAAAACGAATAGCCGTCGCGGTGGGCGTCCTCCAGCGCATGGGCCAGTTTCCGCGCCCCGTGCTCCACCTCTTTCCTGTGCTTTTCAAAGGAGTTCATCCGTCCTCCTACTGTTCCGGCTGTGCCCGGCGGTCCGCATCTGCCGTACCGACAAGGGGGCCGCTCGTGCGTTTCATGTAGAAAACCGCCAGCTCCAGCACGGCGGCGAGGCCGTTGGTGTCGGGGTGGGGAATTCCGGCTATGTCGCACTGCCGCGCATAGTGCGCCGCAAAGCGCAGAGCCTCCATCAGCCGTGCCTCTTCCCTATCGTTCATGGCAAGACTCCGTATCGGCGAAAGGTTGCGCCGCCGAACGGCGAAACGAGCGCCCGACTTGGAGGCGCTCCGGATTCCCGTCCGGCGAGCGGATGACTTCGACGACATCGCCGATACGGATATCGCAGTTGCTCACGTCGTCTCGGGAGAGACTGCAACTTTCGCACCGGGTTCCCTGTGCCTCGCTATAACGCTTCGTGGGCGATTCACAAAGGGGCAAAGTAGAGAAGATAACTTTGACCAGCGTATCGGCATGGGTCAGCAACAGGCCATGAACAACGGTGGCGGAGAGCAGCGCGTTCATACGAATGCCTCCGCGCTGGCGGGACGCAATTCCAGAACGGACCGGGTAATAGCGTAACGGCCTGCGGACTCTTCAATGAGCAGGACGGTATCCCCGACGCGGATATCCCGATTCCGAACCTCGTCATACGAAAGAGAGGCGCATTCCTTGTGGGCGGTGTGCCTGCGCCGGAAGCCGATGCGGACGCTCCGGCCCTTGGGGGAAGCGGTCATGGAAAGGACGGTGGCGCACATGCCGGGTTCAAAGGGGTTCAGGTTGCTCATGCCGCCACCTCCTGCCCGGAAAACGCGCACTTGAAGTACACATAGGTGCTCTTGACCGAAGGGAAGAAGTTCCGCAGCTCGCGGCAGAACGCCTTGAGCGTCCCGGCGGGCACGCCCTCGTCATAGCACCACTGCACATAGGCGGTGTAGAGCTTCTTGGCCTGCACGCGGTTGTCGGAAGGGATGAGGTGCGCCTTGACCCAGCGCAGGAAGGGGGCGTTGGCCTCGGCCCTGGCCTTCTGGGTCGCCGCCATGTCGCAGAGCCTGCCGAACTGCTCCGCCACCAGCCGCGCCTGTTCCTCCGGCATCTTGGCAAGCTGGATGGCGCCCATCAGAAGCTGGATGCGGTGGGACGTCCTGAGCGTGTTCACGCTAGCGGGCAGCGGAACCCCGAAAAGAGTATCCCCGGAAGGCGGCAAAACCTCGGCCTGTGCGGAAGGCGCGACGTAGCGGCCCGTCCTGCGGATCGCCGGGAGCACTTCCCCCGCCAGCCACTTCTGGAACGGCAGGGCCTTGGGCTTGTCCGAACGTCCGAGGAAAAAGTACAGGCCCTGTTCGGTAAGGGTAAGCATGGTCTGTTCTCCGCCGGGGGTCGCAATCCGATTGCTACCCTTCCACTCCGTAGGAACATGCTCAATAAGTTGCTTGGTATTTGTGCTGGTGTACCCCAGCGCAACCGCGACATCCTTCGCCACAAATAGCAGATCTCCAGCGTCATTGTGCAGTACTCGTAGTTCTCGGCCCTCAAAAGAAAACGGTAGGGGGGAAGAAAACTGTGACATGGGAAACTCCGTTGATTCTTCTATTCGGCCTGTGCAGAACGCAAAAAAGGCCGGGAGCTAGAAACCGTCAACGAACGGCAGGCATATTCCCCTTGCGGGTCTTCTATTAGCCTACTCCCGGCCTAAAATGACCGTAGGATGCACCTCCACTTGTGTATGTGCGGAGGGCACAAAAAACGCCACGCTGTCGGGTTGGCTTTCCGTCGTTGAAGGAGTTTCTAGGCTCCAGAGACAGGAAAGCATGAAGCCCTAGTCGATGTCAAGCATGTATTCGCCGGGGTCATCTGGTATTTTATCTGCAAGGTAGTCGCGAATAATGGCAATCCATAGGCTGGCATTTTGCGGCTCGTGCCCGTATGACCATCTTTTTTCCGCCGGATTGTACCAGTATTCCATAAGGGCAAACAAACAGAGGACGCCAAAGGCGAAGAGCAGTAGAGGCATTCTGTATACGCCTAGAAATGTATCCTAAAAATTTTCCAAATCCCTGTTTTGGTTTTCTTTATCTTTTCCTTCAACTTCCTTGGAAATCTCTTTATATACCGCAACCACGGTGGAAGCGTCCTTGTCCAAGGTCATCACAGTGTTCTTGTTTTTGTAAAGGCTTCCATGTCGTTCGTATTTTTCACTGAAATGCTTTGCCAGCGTATTGAATATGTCGTTCGCATCCCTTTCGGTCAGGTCGCTGAAAACATACGCCGCCTTGAACAGTTTGTTTTTGTTGAAAAAGTATATGAGTGCACATTTCTTTTCGAAAAAATACTCTTCATAGACGATTTGAGATTCGAGTGCGCCATATTGCCTGTCTTTAAGAGTTGCTGTCTCGTTTCTGGGGACTTCACTAAACAGCATTCCCCATTTTACCTTCCTGAAGTCGAAATCACCTTCAGCAAACGCAGGGGTGCAGCACAACACCAGCCCCAGCAGCGCAAGAAAAAAACGTTTCATTGCCTCCTCCTTTTTCTCATCGCATAGCAAATTTTATATTTTCCAACAAAGAAAAATATCATAAGCGCTGCCATACTGTGGCATAACTAACATGCTCTCCGAGTAGGCTGACTATAGATATCTTGTAGTGAAACCAAAAGAATCGTTTCATCCCTGCTGTCACCAGCGGGCGGTCGACCTACCTGTATCCTCCTCAAGCGGCCGGTTAAATTTTCATCTATCGCCGTTGAATCACAAAATATATTCATCGATATTCTTTATCACATATCAGTATTAGATTAACCTTCTATCCTGATAGATACATTGATTCCATAAATCTTATAATAAAATTCCTAAAAAAATTAACAAAGTTATCTTCCATATAACACATTTTATTTTCTGTAACCTCCCATGCTTTAATTGCATCACACAGTTGTGATGCAGTAGTTATATCATTAAATTTGCTAATTTTTTTGATAATATCTTCCTTTTTTTGTATATACTTATTAAACCATTGTTTTGTTACATACCCACCACTATGGAAATACAAATGACGAAAATGCGTAAAATAAAGCCAAAATGTATTAATTCCATCAAATGTTGACAGTGGAGATCTATTTCTCATTTCTTGCAAAAACAATTTTTTATTCACTGCTGAGCTAGAAGCAAATTTAGTAATAATGTCCTTTTCGTTCAAATATTCTTCTTTATCTAAGACCTTATTTGCTCGAAAAAATTCTTTCATTACGCCTTCAAATAAAGCATATAATAAGGTAAATTCTTTAATATTCACTGCACTTATAATAAATGATTTTGAGTCTTTTTGGCCAGTCGCTCTATCAATAAAAAAAGTATTTAAAAAAAGCCCTCTTTGCTCTTTTTTTTGAGGATAATTATCCTCTAATAACATAAAAGTCTGAAAAACTTCTTTGTCCTTATAATCATTGTAACTACCATTAAATTTTGAAAATTCTTCAAAAATCCGCTGCTCACTGAACGCATCTATTGCATCATATACAATAAGGTTAGTACTAATAAGTAGTGAATATTTTTTAAAAAAATCTTCATAAAATGCATTTTTCTTTTCTGCTGTAGGAAGGAGCATGGAAAAAGTTCCACTGAGCATTTTTTCTCCTTTTGGTCGGGTTTCACCAACGAAAAACTAAAATATATAATTTCTGAGTTTCACAGGAATATATATTGCTAGATATCCAAACGTAGGTTCCTCTTCATTAAGCTATTTTTTACCTTTGCGGTACTCTTGGCTCCATTCTTTGATGTCATTCTGATTGAAGAAGACATTTTTTGCCTGTACCCCTTCCCCACAAGTAATATAAAACACATCCAATTTTTTTGTGCTCTTGGATTTGGAAACGGACAGTGAATAGGGGGCCATCCCTTTACAGAGTCCGCTTTCATAGAGAAAGTTCATGGCGTCGACCATATCTTTCTTGTATTTTTTGGACACGTCATCCCAATGGAAATTTTCTTCCCTATAGATTCGGTTGCCTTTGTCATCATGCGCTATGGACGACAGGACTTTGGACTTGACCCATCCCTCGACATGGGACAGCCACGAAGGCTCGGATATTTTGACGTAAGTCCAATCGCCTTTGGAGCACATCGATTTTACAATAGTAGACTGATCTATCTGATGAAAATATATCGTCCCCATGATTTCAGTCGTTTTTTTGTTGATCAGTTTTCTGTTCTCTTCTCCCGGTCCCTCGTAAATATCGCTTTCTCCAACAACTTGCGTCTCCTTGCCGCCAAGGCTGATGTCGTCAGCCCCGCACGGCAGGACTTCGGAAAAAACAACACGCGGAAACGCCATCAAAAAACTCATAAACAGAAAGCACAAAGCCTTTTTCATTTATCCCTCTCCTTTTCTTCCCCACATAGCATGACAGAAAGGCACCCCCTTTTTCGAGGTCCGCCTTATCATTTCACAACCGTATCTTTATTAAAATTTTTCTAAATCACTTTTCATCTTTTCTTGTTCCTTAAACCTATTTTGTAGAATTTGAGCTGATTTTGCAAAACTGTATGTTTTCTCTTCGTATTCAACCAACACGCATGGAGGTGAAAACGGGCCTTCCTTGTAAAGGCAAATAGTGGAACGCTTGGTAAAGAAAAGAGCTTTAGAGCTGTCAGTCGACTCATCTTTTCCATATTTTTTAGCCAGATGCTCCTTTAGGAGATGAAAAATATCATTTGCATCCTTGCCGTCTTTTATCGGAATAGCCACGAGCCCAGACACGAGCTTGTCGTTTTCAAACTTAAAATCAACAGCGCTGTCCTTGCCAAAAAACGTTAACTTATAAATAAGCTCATCGTCTTTTTGCATGGTAATATTGAGAAAATTTTCTTTCTCTGCCTGTTTTACCTGAAGCATAGAGTCTCCCCAGCGAGCCCCCCTGAAGTCAAAATCGCCTTCGCCAAACGCAGGGGTGCAGCACAGTAGCGTCCCTATCAACATAAGAAAAAAACGTTTCATTGCCTCCTCCTTTTTCTCATCGCATAGCATGGTCTATATTCCCTCGGCAAACAGAAAGGGCAGGTGTACTTTTTACCCTCGGGAAGAAAAAAAGGATAAAAAGTCTTCATCTCCTTTGGTGAGAAGATCGGGACGGTACTCTTTAAGCAAATGAAGAACCCTTATTTCTGCATTTTGAAGTTGATCTTTCGTTAATCCAGACCCTCTACCATAGCTCTCTACATCTTCAAGTCGTATTTTTTTATCAAGAAGCCTCCATGTTGCGTATGCCAACATATATGAATCTTCTGGGCTTTGTGGCGTAAGTTTTCTGTCTATAATATTTTTTAGATCCAATAGATTTATGTTTATTTTCTCTAGTTTTTCAATGTGTAACATCCCAATAGTTTTATATGCAGATACAGATAGAAAATCCTTTACGTCAAGTACATTGATGGATGTATTTTTTGACACATCATTATCATTTTTATTTTTCAAAAATGATATTTCTATAGTCAACAACCTATCTTCGTATTTTTTAAGATCGCAGCATCTTCCCCAATCATAACAAATCCTTTGTTTTGGAACGAGTTGCGACAGTCCATATTGGAGCGCGTGTGGAATAATGGGAGTCCCGTACATGTGCATATAAAAATCATCAGGAATTTTAAATTTTATATCATATGCAGGACTATTTCCAACGTTCTCAATAACAAGTTGCAACATCTGTGGAGAATTTTTACGTTGTTCAGTATACATAATAACATACGGCTTATTCTGTTCATCAAGCGTCTGTTTTGTAACTTTCGCCATACGTTGTGTAGCGTATGCCATATATAAAGTGCATATGGCTACTGCTGCATTGACGATAGTTCCAATGTGATTGGATAAAATAGAACTGATATCCATATATACCTCGCGTATTTCTAAAATGAATTCTATGAGTAAAAGACAATACGAAAAATCCACCATCGCCTCCCTCAAATAAAACGAATAGGACTATCTGTATGATGCAGTATCACAGTCTATAGCAAACAGAAAGGCGGCCCCCTTTCGGGAGCCGCCTTGTGGTTCGATGCAAAAACCGTTATCAGGAGCGTGGGCCATCCTCCGGATAAAGGAGGAAGCCTATGGCACAGTTCCTGCTAGATGTCGCCGCCAATATCTTGGCGGGCGTCATTGTGGCGCTCATTGTCCGTCACTTCCGTGACTAAGAAATGAGTTTGCCCGTGTGGGAACGGCCATTCTCACACGGGCTCGAAACTTGGTGCGAACAAAAACACCGGGGGACTGGCCCACGGGGCGGCAGGTGTATCAGCACTTTGCCGCCCCTCTTGTCTGCAAGATAACCAGCCTTGCCGGAAAAGGCAAGATGGAAGAGGGTGTTCCGCTATACCTTTTCCCTATTCGGCTTGGTACAGTTTGCGGGTCCCGACCGCCCTTGTGCTCTTCGAAAAATCATATGTATTTGGTGTATTATCCACCCCGCTCCGTATCTCTCGCAGCAGCGCCTTTTGGATTTCCCTGTCTTCCCTGCGCCACCGAAAAAGCAGACAGAGTATGGTTCCGGTTCCAATCCATACCGCCACGGACAGGGAAATCCAGAAAAAATCTTGTGCGTTCATCGTTTGCTCCTTTTCTTGTTCAACAGTTCCCGCTGGTTCCAGCGCAGGATCGCCATGTCCGGCAGCTCATATCCCTTTGTCCGCTTCTCGCAGATCGGGCATCGGACAAAGAACGCTTCGTTGCTCTGCCAAGGCAAGAGGGATTGTTGCCCAATACGGTACAGCCGCGGATGGGCTCCGCAGTCACAGGGCCGCAATGTTTCCGTCATACAGTCCTCGGTGGCTGCGCCGCCCTTCCGGCACGCTGGCGCAGGTTTGGGGTTCAAAGCAACGCCGGTTCGTGCCGCAATGCAGGGCGCAAAGCGTGGCGTGCATCCGTTCGCAGAAAATGGGCCGGTTTCGTTCCCGCCACTCCTCCCGCGTTGCCGCCCGCAGGGGAGCTGTCAATGCTTCCGTGAACGTCTGAATCTTTGGTTTCGCCCGGTTGCGGAACAGCTTTTTCACGGCGTTCCAAACGGCGACGCAGTATTCCCGCTGACAGACCACTCTGTTGGAAAAGTTTTCGCTGCCGCATACCGGGCATGTCGCCACCGTACCGGAGTACCTGCCACCGGATTCCAACACGGCGAGCATCCGCCGCACGTCCGGGTTTTCCGACGTCACGCTCTTGGGGTCGAAAGGAATCTTGCCCATGCCATCCCCCTACAGCCGCTCCGCCATGCGGAGAAAAACGTCAGTACCCCGGTCTTCTGCATCCGGCCCGCTGCGCCCGGCAAGATACCGTTCAAGCGTCCCGAAGGAGTCGAACAGCCGGGAGATGCAGCCCTGTCCCCGATATTCTGGATGGCGCACCAGCACGTCGAGACAGCACCAGAGCGCAAAGTTGACGTGCGCCGTCAGCTCGTCGCCGGAAGAAAGCGGATATGGCCTGCGGATATACTTGTTCGAGGCCACGAGAAAATCGTCCACGTCCTTCACCGTGGCCCGCGCCTCGTCGCCGATGTCACCGGATACTCCGGCAAAGGCGAACACCTCCGCGCAGTGCTTCCGCACCCGCTGGCTCTGCGTCCGCACCTTCGCCACCTGAAAGGCCGGATGCGCTTCAGCCTGAGCCGCCAGATCGTTCGCCATCTGGCAAACCTTCAACAGCCGCCCCCGCCTCTTTGCGGCTTCAAGCCGTGCCCGTTTGATGTTGGCCTTCATGAGCGCCCCTCAAACTTAAATAGACTGATTGAGTGAGCGGCATATTCAATCCGTTTTTTAGCGATCTCAAAGTATTGTAGCTCAATTTCGATGCCGATAAATTGCCGTTTCTCCAAAAGAGCGGCCTCACCTACAGCGCCACTTCCCATAAAAGGGTCAAGAATCGTTCCAGGCGGGCATTTTTTTATGAGACGCCGTAGCAAAGGAATGGGTTTTTCATTCGGATGCTTCCGACCATTTTTCGCCATACTCTGCACCGGGGGACAGTAGATGACGGAACCTTCATCACGTTTTCCTACGAAGCCTTTCCCGAGGACATAGATCTCTTCAATAGAAGGTTTCCACGGAAGGTCCAGCGCTCCCATTCCGAGAGCTGGCCCCTTGTCCCAGATCAGGGTATGTCTCGTCCCCTCTGGCGGGCTGGCTTTATGAGAACCAAAAACCAGCATGGGAGAGCAAAGATTGCGACAAAGCTGTAAGGCCTCGTTACGAACCACCGTTGTCTCGTCTCCTGTGATCTTCCTGCCCGCAGCCCAAAGCTTTTTGGTTGCATACCCGCTATGATACGCAATACCATATGGCGGATCTGTTACAATGGCACTGACCCCACCCAATGAGGGAAGAATTGAGCGACAATCGGCGCAATAGATTGTCGCGTCATCAATAATTAGCTTTTTCAATTTCCCTCCGCGCAAAGAAAGGTATTTCACCTCTACCCCTCCTGAATACTTTTGAAATTCTTGTTCAATACGCACAGCAGGCAGTCCGGATTGGCGCATCGGTGATAACGAATCTTGAGCCTGCCTTCCCACTTCGGAGAGCCGACGACTTTGGAGCGCATACCGCACACCGGGCAGGGCGCGCCTTTTCCGGTCTGAAACACCGTTCCATCCTCAGCCTTGGCGAGAGCCGCCAGAATGACCGTGTTGTTCAACGTTAGCCCCCAAAAAGGCTCGTGCCTTGAGTGAAAGGGTTTTCCGTCGGCGAAGGTTGGGGGACCGGAACCGTTGTTTCCCGCCGTTTCCGCATTGCCAGCCGGGGTTGCCATTGCCAGTGGCCCATCGCCAAATGCTGGACAAGGCAGTCCAAATAGTGGTTATCGCGGAATTTGTGCCATTCCTCATGTCCGTTCGGCTTCTGAATCAGCTTTTCCGAGGCGATCTGCTTCAGGTAGTCGGCTCCGGTCTGCGCGTGGAAGGAGATCGGCTCCTCCTGTTCCCCTTCCCCAAGCCGCCAGAAAACCAGCCGCTTGAAGCTGTCCGTATCCAGCAGATACAGCGGGGTGGAACGTATCGCCGCCGTCCTGCCCTTGTGCAACGTCCCGGCCTTGTCCGGTTGGGAAATCTTGACGAACACGCCCGGCTGGTTCCGGCTCATGCCCTTGGTGCCGTGCACCACGCCGGGACGGATGCCGTTCAGCCAGCGTTGGGCCTGCATCGGGCGGGTGTCCTGCCGATTGGTGGGATCGAGCCCGCCGCCCGTATCCAGCGCCCCCCGCCAGATGCCGAAGCTGGTTCCGTCCGCGAACTCGTAGCGGTTCTGGAATGCAAGAGCTTCCACCTCTTCAAAGCTCTGGACGCGCCCGTAATCGAGGATATGAATCCGCTCCGGATCCAGCCCGTGGGCCGCGACGGAAAACCAGAAATGGTTACGCTGCATGTCCACGGCCAGCGTGAGGGCAATGGTCCAGTCGGGAATCAGCCCCTGCGGAAGGTTCGGATCGATATGCCGCGCCAGACGTTCCGCGTCCGACTCCATGGTGACGAACTTATACGGCTGCGCCTGCACGTTGTTGACGTAGATCTGCATACGGCGCGGGTCTTTCTGCGCCTGAATCCGTTCAGCAAGCACCTTGGACAAGGAAACCAGCGTGCTTTCCCACGCCCGCAGGTGAAAGGCCACGGTCTTGGCCCCTTCAAGCGTCCCTTCGCTTGCCGTCCAGCGCCCGCTCCGGAGAGCCATATCCCGATGCGCGTCGTTCCACAGCTTTTCACAACGTTCGCACTGGTAGCGTCCGAGCTTTTCCGCCGTAATCCGGCTGGCGCTTCGGCTTCCGCTGGCGGAAACGATGCGGCTGTCATCCATGATCTGCCTGTGTCCGCAGAACGGACAGGCCACCTCGAAGCGCATCCATGCCTGAGCCTCTTTCCGAGCGTCCGCCCAGATGGTGGATTCTTCCTCGTTTCCCTGCGGACGGCAGCAACGGATGATCTTTGACAGCCCCAACCCCTCGTAGGAGGTGACGCGCTCTTGCATGGCCAGCACGGAGGACTTGTCTGCGAAGGTATCCTCTTCGTCTATCAGCACGCGGGCGGCGGAAATGGAACGCTGGCTGGAATCCGAGCCGGACCACATGGCGTAGAGCTTCGAGCCGTCAACATGCCGGATTTCATAGTTCTGCAAAGCGTCTTCGGAACCGATGAAGGCCCGCAGGGCATCCACCTGCTCGTAATACGGATGGATGATGCCGGTGAGCACTTTTTTGGCCGCCATCATGTCCGGATAGCCGATGCAAATATTGTCGAGCCGCCGGGCCTGTTCCGCGAACAGGCAGATCAGGGCGATGGTCGTCTTGGCAAGCTGCGATGACCAGATCAGGAACATCTTGTTGACGGTTTCCCTGTCGAAGATGTCGAAAACGCCTCTGGCATAGGGGGTCACGTCCGGATTCCAGCGTTGCCCGCGATACGGCCCGACAACGATACGCATGTTTCTGGTGGCCCAATCGTAGGTGGAAAACCTCGGCTTGCCCCGGAATATCTTGCGTTCAGCCGCCCGGAAGTTCACCGGAGGCAGGTGCAGCAGGCTCACCTGGCTCATGCCTCCGCCTCCTCGTCCTTGTGCGCCATATACAGCTCGAACGCGGCCCGCATATCGTCCGTCCAGAACCTATCTGAGGCGTATGGGTCGAGGAACAGGTCAATCCTCTCCATCCACCTCCGGACGAAAAAGGAAGAACGCCCGAGAATGAAATCCATGATGCCTTGCGCCGCCTGTTTCTGCCCTTCGCCGGAAAACCCCAGCGAGGCCGCCAGTTCCAGCGCGGGCCCCATCTCGCCGCCGAAATCGGCGGCGACAGGCAGCGCCATGTCCGTCCCGAACTTTTCAAGCCCGATGCGGAACACCCGCGCCCGTTCGCCCAGCTCCGCGTCCCATGTTTCAGCGAGGATATAGCGTCCGCGCTCCTTGGCGGCGGCAAACCGTTTGTCTTCCAGATCCTGCTCTTGGATTCGCAGCTTGATCCTTGCGCTCTGCTCGGCGACGTAGCCCGTTTCCGTCTGCTCCTGTGGGGCGTCCGCCTCCGGGGAAACGTCGATAGCCCGTCGCTGGACGTATTTTTTAGCCCACGAAAGCGCTGTTCCCGGCGCAAACCCTCCGCCCCGGCGGGGAACGAGCGTCCCCTTCCTGATATGGGAGGCAATGGTGTTGTAGGCGCAGGGGTAGCCCTGTTCTTCAAGGAATTGGCTTATCTGGTTGGCGTTCTCCAAGACGCTCTTCTCTACAGGCTCTGACATGCCGCCTCCAGCAACGCTTTTTCCACGGCTGCGTTGTCCCGGATGCACTTTTGGTAAAAGGTGTCCGCGTCGGCATGGGGCACCCTGCCCTCCGCGTACCCGACGAGGCACCGCCCGGCGGCGAACCGTAGAACCAACCCGTATTGTTCGGCGGCCTGCACGATGTCCCGGTAGAACTGGAAAGAGGCTTCATCCAGCCCCAGCCGTTCGGCGGGCGGAAAAGTCATGAACGGCGTGTCCGCCAGAGCCATCCATGCCCGTCCTGCGTTGCGTTCTGCCTGTCTGCGGATGTTCAGCGGCAGCCCGTCGAGAAGCCAGCCCGCGACGTCGACGCCCGCACCCGGCAGGTCGCCCACATCCTTCCCGATGACGCTGGGAACCATCCAGCGGACGGACTGTGGGAGTTGCGACCATGAAAAGCCGGGGTTCTCTCCCCACTTGTACGTCGCCGTACATCCTGCTGCATCGTTGTCCATCGCGTTGACCACGCAGTCGGCGCGGGAAAGCAGCGTGTAGGCATACGGATCGGGCTGATTGCTGGCCGAGCCGGTCCCCATCGCGCCAATCCCGTACTTTCCAAGCTCCTGCCACAACAGTACGGCATCCCGCTCGGTTTCCACGACTACCCATATGCGCCATTCCGGGCGTCCCCACACCCCATAGCAGGGTTCCCCGCCCGTCACATGGACGTATTTCCGCGTCTTCGCCAGTTCCGGGTCGGATACCCTGACCTTGATGCGCTTGAGCACGCTTTTCCCGGCGGCGTCACGCTGGAAGCAGGGAATGACCAGACCGGCCGGAATCCATACGCACCGTTCCCGCCCCTTGTCGTTTTCCGCGTAGGGAAGCCCCCACTTCGTCACCGGATAAAAAGCGTCCTTGGGGTTCCAGCCCAGCATGACCGTTTCCGCCGTTTTGGCCGTGATGCCCCAACGCTCCAACAGCGCGAGCTCTTCCGCGTTGCGCAGCATCTCGGCGTTGCGTTTCTCGACGAACTCCCGCGCCTTCTCCCTCCACAGCGCCGGAGACGGCTCCTTGGCGCGGGGTTCCCACTTCCTCGGCACGGAAACCTTGCGGATGGGCTTCTCGCCCTGCTTCCCGCCCTTGAGCGCATCCGGGCAATACTGCGCGAAAAACGCCTTGAAGCCCTCCGGGGAGCCTTCCCCGTAGCCGTTCACCGCGCAAAAAATGTCGATGATGTCCCCGCCGTTCCCACAGGAATAGCAGCGGCAGGAGTCGTCCTCCGGCGTGTACCAGAAGGCGTCTCCCGGCGTGTTCTCGGCGTGGAAGGGGCAGTTCGCGGAAAACTTCCCGCCCTCCGCGCCGCCCTTCGGATTGACCAGAAGTTCGCGCGCGATGCGATCAAGTTCATTAACAGACAGATATTCTTGTGCTTTTCCCATAATAGTTCCCTCGAACAGATTTGCTCTGACATTGTCATCAGACCTTGATTCAAATAAAAACATGTTAAAATAACATGTTACAGACGTGACAGACATACAGACGAAAAAACGGGAAATTCCATTTCGTTTTTTTGCAAAGAATCCCTTTTTCCTTTTTTCTCTTTTTCTTTTTTCATTCTCTTTCCTCTTTCTTGATCTTTTCCTCTGAAAAAGAAGAAAAAAGAGGGTAAGTAAAAGAAGAATAAGGGGATTTTTATCAGATCATCATAAAACCAATGGTCATTTTTGATCTGAGTTCGTCTGAAATCAGGAATAGCTCCCTACTCATCGTCCCCCCTATTCACGCCTTGCCACGACTCTTTGACGGCGACCCCTTGAACAAAAACATAAGTGTTCCTTAGAGTTTGAAGACCTTTTTGGCGGATGTCGCCCATAAATGTCTTGAGCGTGCGGATGTACTTCTCCGAAAGCCCCTTTTCCTCGGCGCAAAATTTCTTAAACGCCATATAGAGAGGCTTGGCCTGTGTTTCGAGGCCTTCTCCGCGATCACAGCAACGAGTAAGGAACTCGCCGACAAGATCCTGATCCTCAATGTACTCTGTGGTGTAGTCCTGAACGATGGGCGGCGGAGTGAAGTCGTCCCCTCGTAAAAAGCGCCTTGCATTGCGGACAATCCACGAAAGGATAGCCGGGCCGCAGGCATCCATCTTCCGGTCGAACAGGTCGCGGTTCATCTCGGGATAGACATGCCGCGCCGTATCAACTTCATCCGCCTTACGTGTGAAGCGGGCCAAAAAGGGAACCACCCGCATTCGGTTCTGAAATCCGGGATCATAACCGTCCATTTCCGGGATGTGGTTTGTGTGCAGCCACAGCTTGGCCTGCGGTTTGAACTCCACAGTGCCAACGTACATGTCGCGGTCGCGCAACACGTCACCGCCGGATATTTCTTTGATTTTGTTGATGGAAAACTTCACGCCACGCTTGGCCTCCGAGCTTACCGCCATCCGTGCGCCGTTCGCCAAGGCCATGATTTCCGGGTTTGGCCCTGTGTTCTTGCTCTTGCCGTCATCAATGAGCACGTCGGTTTTGAGCGTAATGGCGTACTCCCCCAGAGCCTTTTTTATGACGTCGAAGGTTGCCGATTTTCCGTTGTTGGCCTGGGGCCCATAGCCGACCCAAAAGCCTTTGTGTGTCAGGCCGGTGGCGGAACACCCCACTGACAGGCCGAAGTAATCGATGAGCGATTCGACGCCACAGAAAACCCGCTCCAGATGCTCCATGAAAAACTCATCGGAATAATTCAGGTCGAGATACGGATAAGGAGACATCCCCCGCATGTAGAGGAACGGTTCAGGCTTGAAGAGCTTCCCTGTGTCCAGTTCGATGATCCCGTTGGCGCAGGGCAGCAGGTTGGGATGCTGATCCCACTCGTCGCCGGAAAGGCCGAGGGAGTTTTCCCCCTGTGCGGCGGTCTTGAGCACGGAAACAACGCGGCGCTGGCTCCTGAGCGCATTGGCCCGGCCCGAAAGAACTTCTACTTTCTTAGATAGGGTCTTTTGAAGTTTGTATGCCTCCGCCATAAGGGCCTTGGCCTTCAGCTCCGCATCCTCTTCTCCGCTGTTCTTGATTTTCTCGGCAGCGGCCTCTTTCTTGGCGACGGCTTCGTCGACCTCGCTGGACTGCATGAACTCGGCGTTTTCATAGAGCTGCGCCATTTCCATGAGACGAGAAGAAACCTTGCCCACCTTGTCCACCTGCCAGCGGATGCCGTCGAACTCGTACCATTTCCCGGAACTGTGATCATAGGCGTACTTTCCACGGTAGAGGCTCTGGAAAAGCTCGGCATCGCCAAGCTCGTTCCGGTAGCAATGTCGCAACATGGACGACAGCGAGGGCGGCGTGGGCGGAGGAGGCGGAGCGAGAACTTTCCAAGCATCAGGCCCTTCCGGCACTTCGGCCTCTGGACGGATGATATTCCGCGTATCCTTCTCCTTCGCCTCCGCAAAGGCTCGTGCTCTCTCCTCGGCAACCTCCTGCCGAATGATGGGCGCAAGTGAAGACAGGTCGTTCATGCTGCCTCCGTAATATCCAGCGGACAAGACCAGACAGCCAGCAAAAGACACTGACAGGATGGCGTGAAGCCATACCCAAGCCCCCTAAACGAGGCTAGTTGAATGGGGATAAGAAAAGGGATAAGTAACAGCGGAGAAAAGGCCGTATTTGAGGCAAAAGCAAATCTCTCTTTATCCCTTGTAACATCTTCTAAATCGTAGTAAATCGTACTGTAGTGTCGATGGGATAGGTAGCCTTTTAAGCAGAGAGTCGCAGGTTCGACCCCCGCACGTCCCACCAATTTTTCCAAGCCCTTACAGGTGAAAGCCTGT
>PPYF01507584.1_pt1 | contig 17320 bp, 10 predicted proteins | sample 1559871 | NCBI WGS metagenome assembly PPYF01 (sample SAMN08240021, study PRJNA423297) | Human gut metagenome, whole genome shotgun sequencing project.
CCGTACAAGCATTCGGGTAGAAGATTATAAACGTCCGACATTTGATATCACTTTTGAAAAGCAACAAGGAAGTTACAAACTGGGTGATGAGGTACAGGTGAAGGGTAAGGTACAATCTTATAGTGGTGTGCTGCTTCAGGATCTTCCGGTGAAATATACGGTAAAGCGTTCTGCATACAGCCTTTGGCGGTTTGCGGAATCTGTGCAGATTGCTTCCGGTGAAGTGATGGCCAATGAGAATGGAGAATTCACGATACCGGTTCGTTTGCAGGAAAGTGACTCTTATAAGAATAATGATAAGGTATATTATCGTTATTCCATTGAGGCCACTGTTACCAATGTGGCAGGTGAAACACAATCTTCTACGGACGTGATTTCGGCAGGAAACCGTTCGTTGATTTTGCAGGTGGAATTGCAAGATAAGACTTGCAAGGATCAACCCTTCGAAACAATGTTTAAAGTGCAGAACCTGAATGGACAACCTGTGGAGGTGAAGGGGAATTATTACTTGTACCCTGCCAAAGACAAGGACTTTAAGCAGTTGGAAGAGAAACCGGTTGCAACGGGAACCTTTACTTCTAATGAAGACATGACGCTCGACTGGAAGAATCTTCCATCGGGACCTTATGTGCTGAAAGCATCAGTGAAAGATAATCAGGGCAAGGAAGTGACTGCTGACACCAACACGATTCTTTTCTCTGTTGAGGACAAACGTCCGCCTGTAGAAACGACGATGTGGTTCTATGGTGCAAATACGGAATTTGATGCTGCCCATCCGGCCGTGTTCTGTTTCGGTACGTCGAAAAAAGATGCTTATGTGATGATGAACGTATTTTCCGGTGATAAATTGCTGGAGAGCAAGACGTTGAATTTGTCAGATACGATTGTCCGTTTCGAGTATCCATATCGGGAAAGTTATGGGGATGGTGTCTTTGTGAATCTCTGTATGGTGAGGGACGGACAGGTTTATCAGGAACAGGTGCGGCTGACCAAACGGATTCCTGATAAGACACTGACTATGAAGTGGGAAGTGTTCCGTGATAAATTGCGTCCGGGACAAAAGGAAGAATGGAAGCTGACGATTAAAACGCCGCAAGGACAAGCTGCTAACGCGGAAATGCTGGCAACGATGTATGATGCCTCCTTGGATAAAATATGGAATCGGCAACAGAATTTCCAAATCTATTATAACCAGATTGTCCCATATTCTAACTGGATGAGTGGATATTCCGGCAATAATTCATTCAACTACTGGTGGAATACGAAGAGTCTCAAAGTGCCATCACTGGAGTATGACCATTTTGTGATGCTATCGGACTATTATAATAATGGAAGAGATTTGGGTGAAGTAATAGTGAGAGGATATGGCTCGACGAGAAAGTTGACGGTGACAGGTAGCGTTTCGACATTGGACGTTGCAACTTTAAGGAGTAATGCGCCAAAGATGAAATCGGCTATGGCTGCTGATGCCATGACTAATGTTGAATTTCAATCGGAAATGATACCCACGGGAGAAAAAGCGGATGAGGCATCTGACAACGAAATGCTTCCCGAAGCATCTGCTGACTTGCGTACCAATTTAGCAGAAACAGCATTCTTCTATCCTCAACTTCGCACCAATGAACAGGGAGAGATCTCTTTCTCATTCACGATGCCTGAAAGTCTGACGCGTTGGAACTTCCGTGGATATTCTCATACAAAGGGAATGTTGACGGGAACATTGGATGGCAAAGCTACCACAAGCAAAGAATTTATGCTGACTCCTAATCTCCCTCGTTTTGTGCGTGTGGGTGATAAGACTTCTCTGGCAGCTTCTATCTCTAATATGACTGGTAAGCCGCAAGCCGGAACGGTCAGTCTGGTCCTTTTTGACCCGATGACAGAGAAGGTTATCAGTACACAAAAACAGAAATTCAGCCTTGCTGCCGGAAAGACAATGGGTGTGGACTTCCAGTTTATCGTTAGTGATAAATACGAAATAGTGGGATGCCGGATGATTGCCGACAGTGGTACTTTCAGCGATGGAGAACAACAGTTGCTTCCGGTTCTTAGCAATAAAGAGCATTTGGTGGAGACACTTCCAATGCCAGTGCGTGGAGAAGAAACCCGTACTTTCTCACTCGATCATCTGTTCAATCAACAGAGTAAAACAGCCACAGATCGTAAACTAACTGTTGAATTTACAGGAAACCCGGCTTGGTATGCCGTTCAGGCATTGCCTTCATTGAGTCTTCCGACAAGTAATAACGCTATTTCCTGGGCTACTGCCTACTATGCCAATACATTGGCTTCGTTTATCATGAACAGTCAGCCGAAGATCAAAGCGGTATTTGAAAGTTGGAAACTGCAAGGAGGTACGAAAGAAACGTTCTTGAGCAATCTGCAAAAGAATCAGGAAGTGAAGAATATCATTTTGTCCGAGTCTCCCTGGGTACTCGAAGCACAGACGGAAGAGCAACAGAAAGAGCGCATCGCCACCTTGTTTGATTTGAATAACATCCGTAGTAATAATATCGCAGCTTTGACTCGATTGCAGGAGTTACAGAACTCAAATGGGGCATGGTCCTGGTATAAAGGAATGAACGGGAGTCGATCTGTAACTACCTATATCGCCGAACTGAATGCCCGTCTGGCTATGCTGACAGGTGAGAAATTAAGCGGATCGGCTCTTTCCTTGCAACAGAAGGCTTTCGCTTACCTTCATCAATCAGCTTTGGACGAGTATAAGGAAATCCTGAAAGCACAGAAAGACGGTGTGAAGTTTACTGGCGTTTCGGGCAGTATTCTGCAATATTTGTATCTCATCGCTATTTCGGGAGAGCAGGTACCCGCAGCCAATAAAGCGGCTTATACCTATTATCTTTCTAAGGTAGGAGAATTGCTGACTTCTCCTTCGATGGATACAAAAGCGATTGCCGCCATTGTGCTTGATAAAGCCGGACGCAAGAAGGAAGCGCAGGAATTTGTCGCTTCTCTGAAAGAACATCTGACGAAGACAGATGAACAGGGAATGTTCTTTGCTTTCAACGAGAATCCATATACATGGGGCGGAATGCAGATGCAGGCTCATGTAGATGTGATGGAAGCGCTGGAACAGACAGGTGGCAATACCGATACAGTGGAAGAAATGAAACTTTGGTTGTTGAAGCAAAAGCAGACACAACAGTGGAATTCTCCGGTAGCTACTGCCGATGCGGTATTTGCATTGCTGATGAAGGGCGCTAATTTACTCGACAATCAGGGAGATGTACGGATTGTGATTGCTAATGAAGTGCTGGAAACTGTTAGTCCAAGTAAAACGACTGTTCCTGGATTGGGATATATCAAACGTTCTTTCACACAGAAGAATGTGGTGGATGCCCGCAAGATTGAAGTGGAAAAGAGAAATCCGGGTATTGCCTGGGGAGCTGTGTATGCAGAATTTGAATCTCCTGTGAGTGATGTGAAACAACAGGGCGGTGACCTGAATGTTGAGAAACAGTTGTATGTAGAACGTACGGTGAATAACGTCCCTCAATTACAGCCTATTACAGCCAAAACGGTTCTTCAGGTAGGTGATAAAGTCGTTTCCCGTTTGAGCATCCGCGTAGACCGTCCGATGGACTTTGTACAGTTGAAAGATCAGCGGGGCGCTTGTTTCGAACCGATCGGCAGTATCTCCGGTTATCGTTGGAACAACGGGCTTGGCTATTACGTAGACATCAAAGATGCATCGACTAATTTCTTCTTCGATCATTTAGGAAAGGGTGTATACGTGTTGGAATATAGTTACCGTGTCAGTCGTGCAGGAACTTACGAAACAGGTTTGGCAACTATGCAGTGTGCTTATGCACCGGAATACGCTTCGCATTCTGCTTCGATGACAATTATTATTAAATAGTTCCGGCAGGGGATTTTTATTCTCACCGACGAGCGAGGCGTTCCTCACCGATGAAGAGGGTGTTCCTCACCGAGGAAGGCATCCTTCGTCGGTGAGGAACTTTTTTCTTATAAACAGGGGCTTACAAGGACTGCTATTAAGTAAAGTCTTTTCCCAATCTGTGTTAATCTGTGTAATCTGTGGTGAAAAACTCATCTAAAACCCCTACATTTGTGCACCAAAATAAAAAATATCGCATGAAACGTAGTTTACTATCTATATTATCTTTACTTACTGTCGCTTTGGCAGCCGTTGCCCAACCTCGTATCTCTTCAAATAAAGAGACACATAACTTCGGACAAATTGAGTGGAAACGTCCGGTGACAGTGGAATATACCATCACTAACACGGGAAACCAGCCATTGGTACTGACCAACGTCACAACCTCTTGTGCCTGTGCCGTGGCCGACTGGACCAAAGAACCGATTGCTCCGGGAGGAAAAGGAGTCGTAAAAGCTTCTTTTGACGCAAAAGCGTTAGGACATTTTGAAAAGTCGATAGGAATATATAGCAATGCCAGTCCGAGCTTGGTCTATCTGAAGTTTACCGGTGAAGTAGTGCAGGAAATAAAAGATTATACAAAGCTACTTCCTTATACAATCGGAAATATTCGTTTAGATCGTGATGAGTTTGCTTTCCCCGATGTCTATCGCGGACAGCAGCCTTCATTGACCTTTGATATCGCCAATCTTTCGGATCGTCCTTACGAACCGGTATTGATGCATCTGCCTCCTTATCTGAAAATGGAAGCGGAACCCAAAGTCTTGTTGAAAGGCAAGAAAGGAACTATCAAACTGACGCTGGATGCAAGCCAGCTAAAAGATTACGGATTGACACAGACTTCTGTCTACCTTTCCCGTTTCTCCGGTGATAAGGTGAGCGAAGATAATGAAATACCGGTTTCGGCCATTCTTCTTCCCGACTTCTCACGTATGACGGAAAAAGATTCTTTGAACGCTCCTGCCATGCACATTTCGGAAACGGATATTGATCTTAGTATCCCGTTGATAAAGAAGAATAAGGTAAGCCATGATATATTGATAGCTAATTCCGGAAAGACTCCGTTAGTCATCAGTAAGTTGCAGGTATTCAATTCATCGGTAGGAGTGAGCCTGAAGAAGACAGTCCTTCCTCCGGATGGAATGACGAAGCTCAAAGTAACTATTCGTAAGCGTGACGTAGGTAATAAGAAGCATCATTTACGTATCCTGATGATAACAAATGATCCGTTACGCCCGAAAGTCGAAATCAATATCAAACGCTAAATCCTATGATTATGGAACATCCTGAAAATAGTGAAGAATATAAGGGGCTTGTTGTCAATAAAGGCATTGAGCAACCCTCATCTGTGAATCCCTACTTAAAGCGGAAACCTAAGAAACGCCAGCTTTCAGTAGCAGAGTTTGTAGAAGGTATCGTAAAAGGTGATGTCACTATATTGAGTCAGGCTGTGACATTGGTTGAAAGCGTAAAGCCTGAACATCAGGCTGTCTCACAAGAAATCATTGAGAAATGTCTGCCATTTTCCGGAAATTCGATCCGGATTGGTATCAGCGGCGTTCCCGGTGCGGGAAAGAGTACATCCATAGATGTATTCGGTCTGCACGTGCTCGAAAAGGGGGGTAAACTGGCGGTATTGGCCATCGACCCTAGCAGTGAGCGTAGTAAAGGCAGTATCTTGGGAGATAAAACCCGTATGGAGCAGCTTTCCGTACATCCTAAATCGTTCATCCGCCCTAGCCCGTCAGCCGGTTCTTTGGGAGGAGTGGCACGCAAAACACGTGAAACGATTATTCTTTGTGAGGCTGCCGGATTTGATAAAATTTTTGTGGAAACAGTAGGAGTGGGACAGAGCGAAACGGCTGTTCACTCGATGGTTGATTTTTTCCTGTTGATTCAGTTGTCCGGTACGGGCGATGAACTGCAAGGGATTAAGCGTGGTATTATGGAGATGGCGGATGGTATCGTTATCAATAAGGCCGATGGAGATAATCTGGAACGTGCCAAGTTGGCTGCCACTCAATTCCGTAATGCATTGCATCTGTTTCCTGCACCTGAATCCGGATGGATTCCCAAAGTATTGACTTACTCCGGTTTTTATAACCTGGGAGTAAAGGAGGTCTGGGATATGATTTACGAATACATTGACTTCGTAAAAGAAAACGGCTATTTTGAATATCGCCGCAACGAACAAAGTAAATACTGGATGTATGAAAGCATTAATGAACAACTTCGTGACAGCTTTTATCATAATCCGAAGATTGAAACAATGCTCTTAGAAAAAGAACAGCAGGTATTGAAAGGTAACCTGACTTCGTTTATAGCTGCAAGAAGTCTGCTCGATACTTATTTTGAGGATTTGAAATCCTTTCTCCCAGCCGAAACTTCCGATGCCCATCGCGATTGCCGCAATCGTAGCCACGATGGGTTGCATATAATTGTACATACTGACTACCGTAGGACGGAGCAGCCTCTGTGCAGTCATAATGCAGAGATACGCGAGGAAACTACCTCCTAATACGACATAAAGTACCTGTAGAATGGCGACAGTGGAAATAGAAGTCCATTGAATCGTAGAAATATCATAATAGGAGAACGGAATGTAACACATCGAAGCATATATGAACATCCATTTATTAATCGTTACTGCCGAATATCGTTGAGACAATCCCTTGAATACAGTCAGGTATATGGAAAAACTGATTTGCGCAACGAGACAAAGCAAGTCACCAATCAGGCTTCCATTTCCGTTGCTTCCTGCCTGGCTGCTCATAATGAGAATGAGCGCTCCCATAGCACCTATAAAAATTCCCAGTACTTTTTTATTTGTCACCGGTTCTTTTAAATAGATAGCTGCTACAACCATTGTTACAATCGGTAGAGTGGTAGTTACGATAGAAGCATCAATAGGAGAAGTCATAGAAAGCCCGAAGATGAACACTCCTTGATTGAATACTAGCGCAAACAGTGAAGCAAAGAAGATTTTCAGCATATCCTGATGGTTCACATGTTCCTGTTTGCAAAATATAGAAAGTAGCCAGAAAGCGGCTGCTGCTCCCACCATGCGGAACGTGGTAACTGAAATAGCTGAAAACTCTTGAAGAGCCGACTTACCGATGGGAGACATCAATCCCCACATGACGTTTGCTGAAAGTGCAAACAGATGACCACGCAGATTTTTACTTTTGTCCATGTTGATATTGATTAATCTACAATTTTTTTATATGAATAACAGTCAAACAGAGGAAACGGTTGCAAAGGTAGCTTTTTATTCTTATATTTTCCCAATCTAATATATTAATAAACGGACGTTATGGTTTCAACAAAACGAAGTCCGGTATCTTTTTATTGTTGTCAAAATGCTTGATTTTAGTAAACTTTTGATAGATGACTAAAAAACTCTTTGAAAATTTGCATCTTTTGATAAAACAATTACTTTTGCAACATCTCGCTAAGCTGTAGGAGGGCTGGCGAAATTTCAGAAAAGCGTTTTTAGTAGTCGTCTTTAACTTTTTTTTGAGCTTAAACGTAAATATTTCTGTATTGATAGATCTGGTTTTGTCTATTAAAGAGTGGTATGTGTACTTAAAAGATGAAGACGAATAATGAAACAAATTCCTGCGCTTTTTTTGTATCTAATGAACAGGTTGAATCAGTGGAATTTATAGACCGGAAAAACAGTCCATATGGGTATACTTGGTTTTATTGTTACGCTCTTTTGGGGAATACTGGCAGGAATTGCAGTAACGATTCTTATCGTGTATTTGATAAATGAACTAATGGATACCCCAAAGTGGTTGGTTGGATTGATAGGACTTTTTCTTCTCTTCTTTCTTTCCTTTCAGTTTACGGCAATTATTGGTGCCGGAAAAGTAAAAGGAGTAGTTGAAGACATTACTGGCCTAAGTAATACTGTTAGTGGAAAGGTCGATTGGAATAATATTGAAACGACCTATCCTGTTTTAAAACCTTATCTTGATAAAGTCGGAACGAAAGTGGACGAAGTATCAGACAAGAAAACCTCGGCGCTTTCTCTTATTAATAGCATCATTAATGGCTTTATGTGGCGACGTGCAGCATGGGCATTAGGCGGAGTAATGATATGTTTCGTGGTGGCTGCCTTGCCAGCATTGACAGGAAATGGTCGTAATCGACAGGGACGACGAGGGGCATCAGCTTCTACCCGTCATCGGACTACGCAGCATACGAGCCGTTCGCATCGTCCGCGGCGCAGATAAAGATTATAAGAAAACAATTATAAATACTAAATGATATTATGGAAACATTAGACCCGAAAAGTCCTAACCACATCTTGGTTGGTGTAGGCGGTACAGGCGGTAAAGTACTGAAGGCCATTCGTAAACGCATTTATCAGGAATTTCCCAATGATGAAGAACGAGACAAACTGTCTATCGGTTTTGTATATGTCGATTCTACGCGTGAGATGATGACGCCGGGTGATCCTTCTTTCCGTGTGATGGGGAAGGATGCTTCGTTTACGGAAAGTGAGTTTGTGGATATTAAGTCGGTGGACTTGAAACAGATTCTGGATAATGTATCCAATTATCCCGGATTGAAGACTATTGTGAAGAATGGTGCTTCAATGAAGAATACGTTGGGTGAAGTGGGGCAAGCTGCCGGACAGAAACGTCGTGCAGGACGTATTCTTTTTGCTGCAAATTGCAACAAGTATCTTTCTGCTTTGAAGGGGCAGTACAATAAAGTGAAGTCTCTGACCAACAAAGATGAGGTTAATATTCATATTTTTACTGGTTTGGCCGGTGGTACGGGATCAGGTGCTATTATTGATGTTGTTGCTCAAACCCGTGCACAAGAGACTTATAAGCATGCTAACATTATGGTTTATGCCATGGTGCCTGAATTGGATATTCCTGCCGGATGTCAGGCCGGACGCTACCATCAGAATGGTTATGCTGCATTGAAAGAGTTGAGTGCGCTGAATATCGGACGTTTTGTTCCTTCGGACGTTATTCGTGGGGAAGAGAAGATAGAGTTGGACTTTACTCCTAATAAACAGTTCGGTTTGATGCTTTACTCTAATGTGAATGAAAATGGCGTGGTAGTCAATTCGTTTACAGAATTGCCACAGTTGTTGGCGGATACCGTTTATTTCCGTCTGTTTTTGGAAGAGAAACATGGTACGACTGATGATCTTCTGCGTTCCTTCAGTTTGGAGAATATCAATGACTTCTGTGTAGAGTACAGCGAAAAGTCGAAAGGGACGGATAAGGAACGTGCCCGTACGAAAGCAATCAATACATTCGGTATCAAACGCATTATTTATCCCGAAAAACGAATACTGGAACATATCACTTATACCGTAGGTGAACGTGTTCTGTGGCAAATGCAATATAATAACTTCAAGGATGATTTCGGCTTTGTGCAGGAATCGGTTCGTAAGGATTATCGTGAGTTGTATATCAATGACAAGAACTTGCGCGACTGGTTGCTGGATGATAGTCATTTGATATTGGAAGAAAAGATATTCGATACAGATAAGTATTGCAGCAAGATAGAAAATTTCTGGAGTGATATTACCAACAGCTATTCTTATGATGATGCCAAAGCGGTAGACCCGGAACCTTTGAGATTCCTTGAAAGTATCTGTGCGGATACGTATAAGAATGCTTTCCGTAATAAGCAGGGGGTAGAAGTTTACTATCAGGACAAGAGCAACGACCAGTTGTTGAAGGAACAGGCACAATATATTATTGAACGTATAGAGAAGAATCTATATACGAAATGGTATGAGGGCACCCTTTCCTTGGAGGATTTGCTGAATATCTGTGATACTGTATTGACTTACATAAAAGACCGCAAAGAGAAGATCGAAACTGATATTGCCGGAGTGGATGAAAAGATCAAGGTGAATGAGGACGATGCGGATGCTAACAATTACGACTATAATCACTTGTCGTTGTTGCAGCGTGCTACCGGACGTTCCCCCCGTCTCTACTCCGATCATCAGATGATAATGAAAGATCTCTATACGTTGCGTACCCAACGTGTTGCTTATGAATTTGAAGGTAAGTTGCTGGGTAAGTTACGTGCTGCGTTCGAAGAATTCAGTGCTGAAGTAAGTCAGTTCATCGGTGTGTTGCTGGTGTCAATGGATGCTGCAGAAAAACGTATTGCCGACCGTAATAAGAACACCAAAGGAATAGCCGATTTGTCGAGTGCTATTGTAGAAGTCAGTGAAGATGAGAAAATGCTCAAGCTCGAACAGGCATTGATTCTGGATAAGAACCAACAGGAAACCTGGTCGGGAAATATCCGTAAGGCTATTACAGGCAACCGTAATTATGCCCACTTCAGCGAACTGGCTGCCACTACTTCCGAAGATGCTATCTTTGATATATTCGATACGGAGTTGAGTCCGAAGATTCGTGAAAAACACGATCAGGATTATCAGAACGACAAGATTTTAGGATTGAACGTGCTGCAACAGTTGCAAAAGGTGTTGCTTACGGATACGGATATTCGTAATTTCGCTTCTACAGTCATCAACCAGAGCGGTACATTCCTGAAACTGGATGACGGACAACTTTCGAAAGCGTTGAATAACAACGAAAACCCGGTATCTCATCCCGAATCAATCAATCGCAAGACAATTTTGATTTCGATGCCGACTGATGAAGGAAACGATTCGCTCAAAGCATTCTCTAATAAACTGAAAGCCGCATTACAAGGTGCTTTCGGAAATGCTACGCCGGGAAGTACAATCAACTTCAATACTTCCAGTGATCGGATGAATGAAATAACGGTTATTTCCATCCGGTATTGTTTCCCGATGCGTGCTATCGCCTGGTTGCCTTCTTATGATCGTGCGTATAACGATATGGTGAATAATAAGAATGAATTGGCTGCTAAAGAAGCCCGTATCTTGCTTCACAGCGAAGGCGACGGTACGGAATTGCCGGATCTGATGGGAGAAAAGAAGGTATCGCCGAAAGACTTTATCCCTTATTTCTTCGTGGCTGCTGCAAACAATATTCTTGCTGTGCGTGAAAACGAACGGGAAGAAAAGGGTTGGTGTATTGTCACTGCCGATGAATGGGGAGCTGAAATGGTAACCCTTATCGCATCCCAGTTTACAGAACTCCTGACCAGCGAAGACCTGACGGAAGAAGTGTTGGATACTATCAAAGAAAAGGTAGATGAAGTATTGAAGAATCCGGATTTGAAGATGAGTGACCGTGCTGCTATGGTAGAAGGTGTGAAGGTAGTGATGCGCGATTATGTAAGTAAGGAGTGCTCCAGTCCTACATCACCCAAGTATCAGCAATACAGCGCTGAAGCAAAGAAAGCATTGGAAATAATTAATAAGAAATAAAAATTATGGCAAGACCTAGTGAACGCGACAGATACAAATATGGTATCTGCACCAACCGTGACAAGAATGGAGAAGGAACCCCTTGTCCTAAATGTGAAAGTAAAGAAGTACAGAAAGTAAGAGCCGGACAAGACTTCGTATGCGAAGAGTGTAAAGAACCGTTGCGTATGGTTCCGCCTCCTAAAGAAGGCCCTAACAAGAAGTTGATTGGCGGTATTGTCGCAGCTGTTGTAATCCTTGGTGGTGTGGGCATTGGAATCGCCCTTAGCGGTGGAGAGAAAGGAAGCGACCCGATTGGCGGAACAAACCCGGACTCTGTTGAAGTGGTTAATCAACCACAGGAAGAAGTTGAAATGGAAGCTGAAACAAGCGGTTCGGATACCAAAGAACAGGTAGAAGTCGTTGTTTCTGATAAGAGCAACGCAGGGGGGAGCAATAACAGCGGAACAGGCGGTATCGTAACGAAAGACCTCGGTTATGCAGTTTACAAAGGACGTATGAAGAACGGCCTGATGAATGATGAAAATGGAGTATTGACATTTAAGACAACTCATGTTATAGAACCGCGCGACGTGAAGAAGCGTGAAGCTAACGCAGGTGAAAAAGTGGTCGGTATCTTTGAAGACGGTCACCTTATTACCGGTACGTGGTATAAGAGTGATGGAAACAAAGAGGTAATCATTCCGTAATGAGGAATCCGTTTACTCAAATAGTCTACATAGTTCTTTTGCTGTTCCCGCTTTCGGTGTGGGGACAGCAAACAGGGAAATGGGGAAATGGAAAACTACGCCAGACGGTTGTTGCCATTTCCTCCGATGTTCCTTTTGCTACGGCAGCTTACGATTTTACAGAACGGTATCTGACCCAATTGCAAAAGATGTCCGTTGCCGAGCGAAAATCGCAGATGGAGCGTGATAACGTATGGATTACACAAGGGAGTATGGATCTTCTGAATCTCATCAACGAGCAGACATCGATGAACTTTTCCGAGAAGGAAAACCGTTACATCGTATCTCTTATCAATGAGTCTTTCCTTTTGATCGAACTCTCTTTCCCGGCTTCATGCCAATTGCTGACCGGGAAGAATCTGAAGGAGCTGGAAGCCGACTTTGTGAAAGGATTATCTTCTTATAGCTACACTCCATCCTCTTCGCAACCCGTGCGGAAGGAACTTAAAAAGTTGGCGGGAGACTATTATGTGAAAACGGGAGATACCTATTACATTGAAGAAATCAACGGGAATCTTTATTTCGAGGAAAAGGATCGCGCCCTTCGTCCGGTGTTCGGCATGGATCATCCTGCCGAGAGCGTGTTTAATCTATTTCTTAGTGAAGACACTCCTGGCAACGTCTCCATCCGCATGACCGTACGCCAATATGGACTGAAAAGAGAGCAGATGGAAATTCCCGTCCGTTCATGGATATCTTATATGCGTAATCAGGGCTGCGCTCTCTACGTAGGCGTTGAAGCGTTGGAAACCAATACGGTAAAGGCATATGTCTTTGCGGTGAATACTGTGTTGAAGTATAATCATGTGATGAATGTGGAAGTTTCTAACTCCCTCCTAAGCGAAGGGAAGGGGAAAGTAGAAGGCGATATAACCTTGTTTGTCCCCACCCACAATATCTCGTCACTTTTTGAAGAACTTAATTGGGTAAATACTACCCCAAAAAGGCAAATTAAAGTAAAATGAAGAAGATAATTACTTTGTTATTGTTTTGCGGAGCATATTGCAGCCTGATGGCACAGAGTGAAGCTGAAACAAAGACGCAGATCAATAAGATCAAGCGTTCGCAGTCCTATCTTTCTGCCGAGGCTACCATGCCTACTGAAGAAGAGGCCATTCAGCAAGCCAAAGAACTGTTAGTCAGTGAAATCAATGATTGGGTAGCCAGTAAACGGAAAAGCGGTGAAGTGAAACAAGTTGTTTTGCAAGACATCAATACCTGTACCCAGCGAATGGATATGAAGCGTGGAGTGAGAACTCGCGCGTTTGTATATGTGAAGAAAAATGAGATTGTCCTCATCTATGGTGAAGGACAAATCATGTTGAGTGAAGAGGAAAAAGGAGCCGATTTACAGCCCTTGTCTGAAATATCGGAACCGATCAAGATAGAGTCCGCCAAGAAGTCTGCAAAAGATGAGAAAATGGTTTCGACGGCGGAAAAGATCAATCCCGAACAAGAGAGTCTGAATCAGGTTCTTGCGGCAAAAACGATGACGGAGATGAAGCAGGTTTTTGCTTCGCTTAAAGAACAGGATCGGATCTCGTATGGCGTATATGCCCCTGAAACAGTGGCAGAACAATGTTATCTGTTGTTCTATACCCGTACAGGTGAGGTAAAAGGAGTGGTGAAGAAGAATGACAAAGAGCTGAATGACGTCCGGACGAAAGAGGCTACGGATATTGCTGTCTTTAGCGGTTGCGGAGCTTATTGGTTCATTCTTAAATAACAAACATAAGTAGAAAGAGAAGAAGATGAAAAGTATAATTTTGAGTTGGGCATTGGTAGCAGTTTGTACACTGATGACTCTACCTGTGCAAGCCCAGGATGCTGTGAAACTGGAAATTGCTGACGGTTTATATGATGCCGGCTTAAGGGCAAAGATGGAAAAGTCTACCAGCGCATTGCTGACAGAAATCAATAAAGCATTTAAAGAAAACAGAGCATTGAATCTGGTATCTTTAGGACTGACCGATACGGCAGAACGCGGATTGAGCGCGCTATGGGAGAATACACATTTCTATTGTGATGATTCGGAAGTCGTGCAATCCTGTATCCGTAACGGAAGCGGGTATCAGGTTCGCCAGATTCCTCTAATGATTAAGCCTGTAGGCGAGACACTGGATGATGAATATCAGGAAGCTGTGATTAATTATGACGCAAGCGGAAACATCACACGTTTCAATTTTACACTAAGCACTACTGTTTATCAGAATGTGATGAAGAAAGGTAAAACAGTGACCGAGATTGCCCGTCGCCAGGAAATCCTTTCCTACGTAGAGCAGTTCCGTACAGCTTACAACGAACAGGATATTCTATTTCTGGATAATATCTTCAGCGAAGATGCATTGATTATCACAGGTTCGGTGACCGAAGTCAAGAAAACCGATGGCACAGGAATTACTTATAATAAAGTGACTTACAAGAAACAAGGCAAGCAGGAATATATCAACAACCTGAAAAAAAGCTTTCGTGCAAACAAGTGGATTAATGTCCGCTTCGACGATGTGAAGGTTGTAAAACACCCTAACCCGAAGATGGAAGGTTTCTATGGAGTAACCGTTCATCAACTTTATGCCAACAGCAGTGGCTATAAAGATGATGGTTATCTGTTTATGTTGTGGGATTTCCGCGATAAGGATCAGGTACAGATTCATGTGCGTACCTGGCAGCCTCGTTGGATGAATGATAATCACACGGAAGAAATAGCCCAGGAAGATATTTTCACTCCCGGTGATTTCGTAATTGATTTATAATTGTAAAAGTACGATGAAACGAATCTATCATATTCTATTATTACTAAGCTGTGCGTTAGTGATAGGGATGAAGGCGAATGCGCAAAGAATTTTCTTTGTGGAACCCAAAGAAGACCCCTCCATTACAGCCGGTCCCAATCAGGTGAAGATTATCATCCATTCTAATAGCGACAAGCTGGCTATGACTCATAACATGGGTGAGGAAAAAGGAGTAAGAACCACGAATGACGACGGGACTTACCGCTATACCATTAATTATAGTTTTCCCGAAGATTATGAGGATGATTTCATAAAATCCACTTTCCTGGTCCGGCTACCCGTCGGGCAGAAAGACTTTATGCTTGTTTTGCGGAAAGGGAAAGGCTATGTGGGGACGTTTAATGAGAACCTCATAACGATTGAAAAGAACAATGACGGACTCTTCCCGCAGTCGAAGGCTGCCAAAGTCACGTTCCTGTCTGCCATGAAAAAGCTGGATATAGAGTGTAACGGCAAGTTGTGTTTTTCCGACGGACAGGCTGTTCCGGTGGCCGATGTCAACTTCTCTTCTTCCGTGAAGCAGGAAGGCGGTGAATTGAACGCTTATATCATAGAATTCATGTTGGATGAAGAGAAAAAGACACCGACATTCATCAAACGCCCTGTATTCAAAATCAAGGTAGGAGCTTCCAATGCCATTGATGTAGACCTCGGAGGTGACTTGGAATTTAAAAAGTCATATAGCTATACCATTGTCAGCAACGTGAAGATTGTTGAAAAAGAAGCTTCGTTTGACGAACTCCTCGCCAAAGCTCAAACCAAAGAGAAAGAAGCCGATTTCTTTGCTGCCGCCAATGCTTATCAGGATGCCCGTAGCCATGAAAACTGCCCTGTGGATAAACGAGGTGAACTGGAAGCTCAACTGGGGAAGATGAACTCTGCCCGTAAGTTCCTTTTTTATGCGGAGAAATTCGAGAGACAGGGAGCAAGAGTGGAACGCAAAGAAGGGTTTACGGCCGATAGCGTATTCATCTACTATCGCGGAGCGATCCGTAGCTATAAGAAAGTGCTGGAATATGCCCCCGGTACAACTGAATTTGAACGTCGTGCAGAAGAACTGGATGAAAAACTGAAAGCCCACCCGATGAACAGCAAGGTGACAACAGTCACTGTGAAATATCAGGAAATAATCGGCAGACACCCGAATGGTGGCGGGATACCGATCTATGCTTCCAATACTCCCGATAACCCGAAACCCAATAGTGATGACAAACCTCTGGGCACTACCCGGGGCGATGGTTCATTCCGTGTCGTTTTCAAGGATACGCCTCCTCCTTACCTCTACTTCTATGGCGATAAGAAATCATACAAGATAGATAGCACGACAACTGAAATAGTTTTCTAATCAAATCTACTATAAATTAAACATTTAAACTTTGCAATCATGAGAAACAAACATCTGTTATTAGTTTTCGTGGCTATGTTAGGATTAGCTTTTGTGTATCCGACGTCTTTGAGCGCCCAGAAAGACAAGAAGAAAAAAGAGAAAAAAGAACTCATCTGGGAACTGCCCGAACCATCGGGAGATCCAACCATTGATGGGTATCTGTTGTCTTGTGACACCTTGTATCATAAGATTTCAACTTATAGAGACAGCCTTTCTCACTATAAATATCAGGAGGCTTCTTTCTCCGTAGGAGGAAAAAACTATCTTTTCAAATGTATGATTGATTCCGTAAACAATCAGTTCTTGAGTTACGGTATGGGACGTTGGCAGGTAGCACAAGGTATTATGACAGGGGCTGAAATTATTCTCGATGCCACCAGTCTTAGTCTGAATACAGCTTCTGCCGCCCTTGCTCTTCCAAATCTGAAGTTGAAGGCAATCAAATATTTCAAACCAGTCAAGGACTTGGGGCCTCATGTGATCGGTATGGGTTTGAAAGAAATTCCCGCCATTAAGAAAGAGTGTCAGAACACTATGCGTAAGTATGGCAATGCAAAGAAAGCAGCTATCCTTCCTGAAAACATCGACCCGGCTGTTCGCGAACACCTGATGGCTGAACTGGGAATCGACGCAAATACTTTTGAAAAATGGTATTACAAATATATTTTCGTCAATGAAGATATACAGGAAGCTGCCGAAGGAACTGAAAACCAAGTAGTGGAAAAGACGGAAGAAGAAAAAGACGCAGGCAACAAACTGACCGATTACAAGAACTTCGGTGTAGCCGATTTGCCGGAAGGACAGGCTGAACCGTCGGCAGAAGAAGAAATGAACTTATTGAGTTAATCATAACCGGACTTGTTCTTATACAACTTCTGACCTAAAGAACAGTTTTTGAAATACGAATGGCGCAGTAATGTGGACAAAATCTGAAATCCACCTTACCTGCGTCATTCTTTTTATTTGTTACCTTTATTGAAAACTGCTGTAATCGTGATTCATTTATCGTATGATTTGTTTATATTTGCCTTGATTAAACTTGAATATTATGGAACAACAAGCCAATTATATCCGTCGTATCGAGATACACGGACTATGGGAACGCTTTAATATAGGATGGGATTTGCGTCCCGATGTGAA
>PPYF01612567.1_pt1 | contig 17294 bp, 13 predicted proteins | sample 1559871 | NCBI WGS metagenome assembly PPYF01 (sample SAMN08240021, study PRJNA423297) | Human gut metagenome, whole genome shotgun sequencing project.
GCTTTGGTTTCCGCCATGTTCGGCTCACGGTCTTTATAGATAACGCCTTTCGAATCGCAGACCACGATGTTGTGCTTTTGCATCCCCAGCGCCACCAGCAGATTCATACAGGCGATCGCCGCCGCGCCCGCGCCAGAGACCACCATCCGCACGTCGGACAGATTCTTCTCGACGACGCGCAGACCGTTGAGGATCGCCGCGGTGCTGATGATCGCCGTGCCGTGCTGATCGTCATGGAAGACCGGGATATTCATCCGCTCGCGCAGCTGCTGCTCGATGTAGAAACACTCCGGCGCTTTAATATCTTCCAGGTTGATACCGCCGAAGGTTGGTTCGAGGGCGGCGACGACGTTAATGAATTTGTCCGGATCCAGCTCATCGACTTCGATATCAAACACATCGATACCGGCAAATTTCTTAAACAGGACGCCTTTGCCCTCCATTACCGGCTTACCGGCCAGCGCGCCGATGTTGCCGAGCCCCAGCACCGCGGTGCCGTTGGAGACGACCGCCACCAGGTTGCCACGGGCAGTGTATTTGTAGGCGGCCAGCGGATCTTTTTCGATTTCCAGGCAGGGGGCTGCGACGCCCGGCGAGTAGGCCAGCGCCAGATCGCGCTGGGTGGCGAGAGGTTTGGTCGGCGAGACCTGGATTTTTCCGGGAACCGGAAATTCGTGGAAGTCGAGGGCGCTCTGTTTTAACTGCTCATCCATTTTCTATTCCTTTCTTTCACGTATCGTTCGTAGGGGAAAAGCGTGATGACCATCCTGTCGTTCACCTTTCAGTGGCAGACAGTATCCCTCCTGGCGGGGCGATAAACTTTGAACACCGCCAAACTCTGGCCATCGTTATGATTTTGTTGTTATCAATTTATAGCGGTTATGTTACCCGGATTCGCCGCCAATAATAGCCCTGTCTGCTATGCTTTTTGGTTATGTACCTCATCAATGTTTATACCGTATACCGGCAAGCACTCATGTAACACCTTGTTCCAGGAGGACTTATCCATGAATCAGTTAGACAGCATCAAGCAGTTCACCACGGTGGTCGCCGACAGCGGAGACATCGAATCCATCCGCCACTACCATCCGGAAGACGCCACCACCAACCCCTCTCTGCTGCTGAAGGCCGCCGGCCTGGCGTCCTATAGCGGCCTCATCGACGACGCTATCGCCTGGGCCAAAAAACAGGGTGGCGGCCGCGAAGCGCAGGTGGCTCACGCCTGCGATAAGCTGGCGGTCAATTTTGGCGCGGAGATCCTCAAAAGCATTCCCGGGCGGGTCTCCACCGAGGTGGACGCCCGGCTCTCCTTCAACCGCGAGAAAAGTATCGAGAAGGCTCGCCACCTGGTGGCGCTGTATCAGGAGATGGGCATTGATAAGTCGCGAATCCTGATCAAGCTGGCATCCACCTGGGAGGGGATCCGCGCCGCGGAGGTGCTGGAGAAAGAGGGGATCCACTGCAACCTAACGCTGCTGTTTTCCTTCGCCCAGGCCCGGGCCTGCGCCGAGGCCGGGGTTTATCTCATCTCCCCGTTCGTTGGGCGTATTTATGACTGGTATCAGGCGCGGGCGGTCGAAAAGCTAGCGGAGGGGATCCGCCTGTTCGCCGTCGATCAGCGCAAACTGGAAGATCTGCTTGCCGCCAAACTGTCACTTTAGTCTCACGGAGAAAAATATGTCCCGAAGAGAGCTTGCCAACGCCATCCGCGCCCTGAGTATGGACGCCGTGCAGAAAGCCAACTCCGGCCATCCCGGTGCGCCGATGGGGATGGCTGATATTGCCGAAGTGCTGTGGAACGATTTTCTCAAGCACAATCCGCAGAACCCTGACTGGGTGGACCGCGACCGCTTTATCTTGTCCAACGGCCACGCGTCGATGCTGCTCTACAGTCTGCTGCACCTGACCGGCTACGATCTGCCGCTGTCTGAACTGAAGCAGTTCCGTCAGCTGCACTCTAAAACGCCCGGCCACCCGGAGCATGGCTATACCCCTGGGGTGGAAACCACCACCGGCCCGCTGGGCCAGGGGCTGGCGAACGCCGTTGGGATGGCCATCGCCGAACGGACGCTGGCGGCGCAATTTAATCGCCCCGGCCATGAGATCATTGACCATCACACCTGGGTGTTCATGGGCGATGGCTGTTTGATGGAGGGGATCTCCCATGAGGCCTGTTCGCTGGCCGGCACGCTCGGACTGGGCAAGCTGATCGGTTTTTACGATCACAACGGCATCTCCATCGACGGCAAAACCGAAGGTTGGTTTTCCGATGATACGGCGGAACGCTTCCGCGCCTATCACTGGCACGTCATAGGCGATATCGACGGCCACGATCCGCAGGCTATCAAACAGGCGATAACGGAAGCGCAGGCGGTGAAAGATAAACCGTCACTGATTATCTGCCGGACCATCATCGGCTTCGGTTCGCCCAACAAAGCCGGCTCAGAGGAGTCTCACGGGGCGGCGCTGGGCGAAAAAGAGGTAGCGCTGGCCCGCCAGCAGCTTGGCTGGAAATATCCTCCGTTCGAGATCCCGAAAGAGATCTACGCGGGCTGGGATGCGCGTCCGCGCGGGGAAAAAGCGGAGCACGCCTGGAACGAGAAATTCGCCGCCTACCAGCAGCAGTTCCCGGAGCTGGCCGCTGAGCTGACCCGACGTATGAATGGCGCCCTGCCGGAAGACTTTGCCGCGACCGCCCGCGACTACGTGGCGAAACTGCAGGCCGAGCCGGCGAAAATCGCCAGCCGCAAGGCTTCGCAAAACGCGCTGAACGCCTACGGCCCGCACCTCCCGGAACTACTGGGCGGTTCTGCGGATCTTGCGCCGAGTAACCTGACCATCTGGTCTGGATCGACATCAATTAAAGAAGATCCTGCGGGCAATTATATCCACTACGGGGTGCGCGAGTTTGGCATGACCGCGGTGGCCAACGGCATTGCCCTGCACGGGGGCTTTATTCCTTATACCTCGACCTTCCTGATGTTTGTGGAGTACGCCCGCAACGCCGCGCGCATGGCAGCCCTGATGAAGGCCCGGCAGATCATGGTCTATACCCATGACTCGATCGGTCTTGGGGAAGACGGGCCGACGCACCAGGCGGTGGAACAGCTGGCCAGTCTGCGGCTGACGCCCAACTTCAGCACCTGGCGCCCCTGCGACCAGGTGGAGACCGCCGTCGCCTGGCAGGCGGCTATCGCGCGACAGGGCGGGCCGACGGCGCTGATCCTGTCGCGACAAAACCTGGCGCAGATGCCGCGTACCCCGGAACAGGTGCAGGATATCGCCCGGGGTGGCTACGTGCTTAAGGATGCCGGCGGCAAGCCCGACCTGATCCTCATCGCCACCGGATCGGAAGTGGAGATCACCGTCCTGGCCGCGGAAAAACTGTTGGCCAAAGGGGTAAATGTGCGGGTCGTCTCGCTCCCTTCCACTGATGTGTTTGACGCCCATGAACCGCTGGCCGTCAAAACGCCAGCGGGTTTGGATCCCGCAATCGCCAGCCCCGCGGCCTTTATCCAGGGTCACCAGCTCATGGCGGCGGTCATCATAGCTGGCGTTGATCAGCTCAATCTCACGCGGCGCCTCGCCCGGCGGCTGGAATGGCAACGTTAGCCGCACCTGACGGGCGACATAGGGGCGCTGGCGGGAGACCAGCCAGGCCAGCCAGACGGTGTTGTAGGCGCCGGATTCGCAGCTGGTCATCAGCAGCACTTTGTCATCCGTCAGCGCAGTAACGCGAATTTCACGGCGGAAGGGATCGAGGGAACAGTGGCTGTTGGTCATCCGCTCATTACCGTAGTCCATCAGATCGTTGAGCTCCTCACGCCCCAGCGGCGACTGCGCCGTTTCCGCGCTCGCCACCGCGCGCAGCGCCGGCGCCGGCGGTACGCTGAGCGGCGGATCTTCCCCTTTGCCGACCCAGGCCGTTTCGCTACCTACCCGCTTTTGCCGATCGTCGATAAAAAACAGAGCCGCTTTCAACCCCTGCAGGGAGATGGTCTGCAGGCCATTGGCCAGCGAGAGCGCTTTACCCTCCTGAACCTGCTGGAGAAACGCATCGATCGTCACGCTGTCGGCGGTTTTAATGAGCTTATCTTCAATGTGCCAGCGCTTGTCGGTCAGGGACAGCGGTTTACCATCCAGCAGCAGGCGCGGCGCTATCGGCGCGAGCGTTGCCACTGGATTGCCGGTGCCGCCCAGCTCGATACGCAGACTGGCGTCAGTGACTGCCCCAGCGCTGCGGCTGAGGGTCATCACCAGGCCATGATGCAGCCCCACGTTACGGGTGACGCAGAAATTTTGGTTGTTACAAGTGACCAGCCAGTCGTTGAAGCGCTGCTGCGTCGGTGCCGACCATGCCTGCGAGCAAGGCAGCACCGCCAGAAAAAGGAAAAAGATGACGCGAAAAAGCATGAACCGCCCGACCCCAGATAAACCCGACCACGGCGCCTATCCTGGACAACGGCAGCGGGTTACTCAATCGGATTTGTCAGAGTTCCCCGACATCAGGCCGGAGGTTTGCAGATATTGCAGCAGAATGACCGCCTTACCGTCGCGGATCTCCCCGTCAGCGACCATCTGCAGCGCCTGGCTAAAAGGCAGCTCCAGCACCTCGATGGCTTCATCATCCACCCCGCCGCCGCTGGTGGTTCGCTGCGCGTCGCTGTACTCGGCGATAAAGAAATGCACTACCTCGGTGACGCCCCCTGGCGACATAAACAGCTCAAACAGCTTTCTCACCTCGCCCACTTCGTAGCCGGTCTCTTCCACCGCCTCTTTACGAATGCAGGCTTCCGGCTCGTCGTTGTCCAGCAGCCCGGCGCAGGTTTCAATCAGCATGCCGTCATGATTGCCATTGACCCAGGTGGCGACACGGAACTGACGCACCAGGACCACCGTCTGCTTATGGCGGTTATACAGCAGCACGGTGGCGCCATTGCCGCGATCGTAGACCTCGCGCTTGTGGCGCACGACGCTGCCGTCCGCCCGCGTCAGCTCATAGGTCATGTTGCGTAGTACGAACCAGTTCTCAGAGAGGATTTTATCTTTAATGACGTGAATATTGAGTGACATACCGACCCCACAGCGTAAAAGGACGCCCTCATACTACGCTGCGGAGCCGGGTTTGTCGTCAGTGAAGCGGCGTCGTTTTCCGCGCCAGATAGTCCAGGATCCCCTGCGCCGCGTGACGGCCTTCCGCCATCGCCGTCACTACAAGGTCTGCGCCGCGCACGGCATCGCCGCCGGCAAAGATCTTCTCCTGACTGGTCTGATAACGGTAACGGCTCTCCACTCCGGCTTTAATACGCCCCTGGCTGTCCAGCGCCACCTCCGCCGCCTCCAGCCAGGGCATGCGGTGCGGGTGGAAGCCAAAGGCCATGATCACCGCATCTGCCGGCATAACAAACTCGCTGCCGGGGATCGGCGTCGGACGGCGTCTTCCCCCGGCGTCCGGAGCGCCCAGCTCGGTGCGCAAAAAGCGAACCCCGTTAACTCGCCCGTTCTCGTCCAGCTCAAGCGTCACCGGCTGGACGTTAAACTCAAAGAGCGCCCCCTCTTCGCGGGCGTTTTTGACCTCTTTTTTCGAGCCCGGCATGTTGGCTTCATCTCGCCGATAGGCACAGGTCACCTGGCGGGCGCCGTGGCGCAGCGCGGTGCGCACGCAGTCCATCGCCGTATCGCCGCCGCCCAGCACCACCACGTTCAGCCCGGCGGTGTTGACATAAGGCTCTTGGGCCGATGCCGCCAGCCCCATCACCTGTTTGGTGTTGGCGATGAGGAACGGCAGCGCATCGTAGACCCCGGGGGCCTCTTCGTTCGGTAGCCCCGCCTTCATGGAGCGATAGGTTCCGGCGCCGACGAACACTGCGTCATAATCGGCCAGCAGTGTCGCCATGGAGATATCTTTCCCCACCTCGCAATTGAGCTCAAAGCGGATACCCATCTCGCTGAAGATCGCCCGCCGCCGGGCCAATAGCGATTTATCCAGCTTGAACGCCGGAATGCCGAAGGTCAGCAGACCGCCAATCTCCGGATGACGGTCGAAGACCACCGGCTGGACGCCGTGGCGCACCAGCATATCGGCGCAGGCCAGCCCGGCAGGCCCGGCGCCGATAATCGCCACCCGCTTGCCGCTCGGCTTAACCTGCGAAAGGTCCGGACGCCAGCCGCTGGCCAGCGCCTGGTCGGAAATATAGCGCTCAATATTGCCGATGGTGACTGCCCCGCTTTCATCGCGCAGGGTGCAGGCGCCTTCACACAGCCGGTCCTGGGGACAGACGCGGCCGGTGATCTCCGGCAGGCAGTTGGTCTGATGGGAAAGCGCGACCGCGGCGGCGATATTCCCCGCTTTAACCAGCTCGATCCACTGCGGGATATGGTTATGCAGCGGGCAGGTCCATTCGCAAATACTGTGCTCCCCACACGTGAGACAGCGGGCGGCCTGCTGCTGCGCCTGCTGCGGGGTGAACGGCTGATAGATCTCCTCAAAGTGGCTCTTACGCACCTCCGCCGCCAGCTTATCCGGCTCCCCGCGCGGGGGCGTCATCGCCATTTGCCTGACCTTCGCGCCAGCATTGGGCTGGCTGCAGAGCGGCGTAGCGCGCTGCCACGGCTGTACCTCCTGGCATGCCGAGCGCAGTCGCCGCTGCTTCGCCAGGGTGATCAACGTCTCATCGTCGGCGAGGGTCAGCGCCTGCGCGGGACAGTTTTCCACACAGGCCGGCCCCGCCTCGCGGCCCTGGCATAGATCGCACTTGTGCGCGCTGGCTTTCACCAGGCCTGCGGCCTGCGGCGTCACCACCACCTGCATCACCCCGAACGGGCAGGCCACCATGCAGGATTTACAGCCAATGCATTTCTCCTGACGGACCTGAACGCTGTCGCCGGACTGGGCGATGGCGTCGTTGGGACAACTGCGGACGCAGGGGGCGTCCTCGCAGTGGCGGCAGGTGATGGCGTTACGCTGGCCCTCCGCTTTGATCACGGTGATACGTGGCAAAAAGCGCTGCGGGGTCAGCACGTGTTGCTCCTCGTTATGCGCCATCACGCAGGCCACTTCGCAGGCCTGGCAGCCGATGCACTTTCGGCTATCGCTCAAAATAAAGTGGTTCATGGCTTCCTTTTGTCTTCTTGGTGAATAACCCCTCAATGCGCATGCCTATTTATTACCCGACAAGATGGCGCCGGAACAATGTCCAATTGCCCAGGATAAACTTTTTCTGGAGAGAATCCGTTTTGGATCAATTTTTTTGACTTAAATGAAATGAGGTTTCACACCGGCAAGGGATAATGCGCCGGTCTGCGGTGACGAAGCAGACTCGCTACCTGCTGGCAGGAAAGCTCGAGGTTTCTTTACGATACGGCAAAAGCAACATGATAAATTACACTATCTCCTTAATTTCTCCACGATTGCCGGAGAGGCTGGCGCTAAGGTGGCACAGGCTGTGCAATAACAAGAAAATGTGCATATGAGGTTTTTATTCTGATGGCGAATTTCTTTATCGATCGCCCCATTTTTGCATGGGTGCTGGCAATCCTGTTATGCCTGACGGGCACCCTTGCCATTTTGTCGCTGCCGGTTGAACAGTATCCCGACCTCGCCCCGCCGAATGTGCGGATCACCGCCAACTATCCCGGCGCCTCCGCGCAAACCCTGGAGAATACCGTCACTCAGGTTATCGAACAGAATATGACCGGCCTCGATAACCTGATGTATATGTCCTCCCAGAGCAGCGCCACCGGCCAGGCGACGATCACCCTCAGCTTTACCGCCGGTACCGACCCGGATGAAGCCGTGCAGCAGGTTCAGAACCAGCTACAGTCGGCGATGCGTAAGCTGCCGCAGGCGGTGCAAAACCAGGGGGTGACGGTACGCAAGACCGGTGATACCAATATCCTGACGCTCGCCTTCGTCTCCACTGACGGCAGTATGGATAAACAAGATATCGCCGACTACGTCGCCAGTAACATCCAGGACCCGCTCAGCCGCGTCAACGGCGTGGGGGATATCGACGCCTACGGTTCGCAATACTCAATGCGCATCTGGCTCGACCCGGCGAAGCTCAACAGCTACCAGATGACCACCAAGGATGTTACCGACGCCATCAGTTCGCAGAACGCCCAGATTGCCGTCGGCCAGCTTGGCGGGACGCCTTCGGTCGATAAGCAAGCGCTGAACGCCACCATCAACTCGCAATCTCTGCTGCAAACCCCGGAGCAGTTCCGCAATATCACTCTGCGCGTCAATCAGGATGGTTCAGAGGTGACGCTGGGCGATGTCGCCACCGTCGAGATGGGGGCGGAGAAGTACGACTATCTTAGCCGCTACAACCGCCAGCCGGCCTCAGGCCTCGGGATCAAGCTGGCTTCCGGCGCCAACGAAATGGCCACCGCGGAGCGCGTGATCAATCGCCTCAATGAGCTGGCGCAGTTTTTCCCCCACGGTCTGGAATATAAGGTCGCCTACGAGACCACCTCCTTCGTGAAGGCTTCCATCACCGACGTGGTGAAAACCCTGCTGGAGGCAATCCTGCTGGTCTTCCTCGTGATGTATCTGTTCCTGCAGAACTTCCGCGCCACCCTGATCCCAACCATCGCCGTGCCGGTGGTGCTGATGGGCACTTTCGCGGTGCTGTATGCCTGTGGCTACAGCATTAACACCCTGACGATGTTCGCGATGGTGTTGGCGATCGGCCTGCTGGTGGATGACGCCATCGTGGTGGTGGAGAACGTCGAGCGCATCATGAGCGAGGAGGGCCTGTCGCCACGCGAGGCGACCCGTAAATCGATGGGACAAATTCAGGGCGCGCTGGTAGGGATCGCAATGGTGCTGTCGGCGGTATTTGTGCCGATGGCCTTCTTCGGCGGCACCACCGGCGCCATCTATCGCCAGTTCTCAATCACTATCGTCGCGGCGATGGTCCTCTCGGTGCTGGTGGCCATGATCCTCACCCCTGCCCTTTGCGCCACGCTGCTTAAGCCGGTTAAGCCAGGTGAATCCCATGAAAGAAAAGGCTTCTTCGGCTGGTTCAACCGCACCTTCAACCGCAGCGCCAGCCGCTACGAAACCTTCGTCGGCAAAATCCTGCACCGCTCGCTGCGCTGGATGCTGATCTACGTCCTCCTGCTCGGCGGGATGGTGTTCCTGTTTCTGCATTTGCCGACCTCGTTCCTGCCGCTGGAGGATCGCGGGATGTTCACCACCTCGGTCCAGTTGCCGAGCGGCAGCACCCAGCAGCAGACGCTGAAGGTGGTGCAGAAGGCGGAAGATTACTTCCTCAATAACGAGAAGCAGAACGTCGAGTCGGTGTTCGCTACCGTTGGCTCCGGCCCCGGCGGCAATGGGCAGAACGTGGCCCGTATGTTCGTTCGTCTCAAAGACTGGGACCAGCGCGACCCGCAAACCGGCACCTCCTTTGCCATTATTGAACGCGCCACCAAAGCGTTTAATCAGATTAACGAAGCGCGGGTTATCGCCAGCAGCCCGCCGGCGATCAGCGGCCTCGGCAGTTCGGCAGGCTTCGATATGGAGCTGGAGGATCATGCCGGGAAGGGGCACGATGCGCTGATGGCGGCGCGCGATACGCTACTTGAGCTGGCCGGGAAAAATCCGCTGTTGACCCGCGTCCGGCATAACGGGCTCGATGACAGTCCGCAGCTGCAGGTCGATATCGATCAGCGTAAAGCGCAGGCGCTTGGCGTCTCCATTGACGACATCAACGATACGCTGCAAACCGCGTGGGGGTCGAGCTACGTCAACGACTTTATGGATCGCGGCCGGGTAAAGAAAGTCTACGTCCAGGCGGCGGCGAAATACCGGATGCTGCCTGACGATATCAATCTTTGGTACGTGCGCAACAGCAGCGGTACGATGGTGCCATTCTCGGCCTTCGCCACCTCGCGCTGGGAGACCGGCTCGCCGCGGCTGGAGCGCTACAATGGCTACTCAGCGGTCGAGATCGTCGGTGAGGCGGCGCCGGGTATCAGTACCGGTACCGCGATGGACATGATGGAGAAGCTGGCCGCGCAGTTACCCACCGGCTTTGGCCTCGAATGGACCGCCATGTCCTACCAGGAACGCCTCTCTGGCGCTCAGGCGCCGGCCCTGTACGCGATTTCTCTGCTGGTGGTGTTCCTGTGCCTGGCGGCGCTGTACGAGAGCTGGTCAGTGCCGTTCTCGGTGATGCTGGTGGTGCCGCTGGGGGTGATTGGCGCCCTGCTGGCGACCTGGATGCGCGGGCTGGAGAATGACGTGTACTTCCAGGTGGGTCTGTTGACGGTGATCGGCCTGTCGGCGAAAAACGCCATTCTGATCGTCGAGTTCGCCAATGAGCTCAACGAGAAGGGCCAGGATCTGCTCAGCGCCACGCTGTCGGCTTGCCGTCAGCGCCTGCGCCCCATCCTGATGACCTCGCTGGCGTTCATCTTCGGCGTGCTGCCGATGGCGACCAGCACCGGCGCCGGTTCCGGCAGCCAGCATGCGGTCGGCACCGGAGTGATGGGCGGGATGATCTCCGCCACCGTGCTGGCGATCTTTTTCGTGCCGCTGTTCTTTGTGCTGGTGCGTCGCCGTTTTCCGCTAAAGGAGCGTCCGCAATAAACCGACGAGCTTCGGCGGCGAGGCGTAATAACAGAAAAGGCGACCACGGTGGTCGCCTTCTTTATGTGTTCAGAACCCTAGCGCGCTTATTTACTTCGCGTTATTCCCCTGCTCACATTGCGGAAATTTATTTACGAAGCATGCCTTCAATAAAGTCTTTCCAGTTCCCCAGTTCATGTTCAATCATAATAGCCTCTCTTATTATTATGGTCGATTCTATATAACTTCATTACCGATGGGAAGTTGTGCTCCCCTATTGCTCTGATTGTCTTATGGACCGCTGACAGAGATAAAACCTCTGGTTGTCGCTACTATGCCGCTTCGTATGTAAACATAATGTGACGTAGAGCAACCTCAGACAACATTTTTGCAATAATGTTAAAGCCCTCACATCATGCCCACAGGTGGCCAACATTTAACCACCCGATATATCGAATGAGATCCCCGGTAAAAAGTTATATTTATTCATCTGAATCACGTATTATTTCAGTAAGACTTATATATTCGGAAATATCTGAGTTAACCGCTTAATTGAATGTAAAAGGTTTATCTATGCTCACCATGTACGGAATTAAAAACTGCGATACCATTAAAAAAGCCCGCCGCTGGCTGGAAGCGCATCAGATTGAGTATCGCTTCCATGATTACCGCGCCGATGGCCTTGAGCGCGCGCAACTGGATACCTTTATTGCCGAGCTGGGCTGGCAGGCGCTGCTGAACACCCGTGGCACCACCTGGCGCAAACTCGACGAGTCGCTGCGCAATAGCATCGATAATGCCGACGCCGCTGCCGCATTGATGCTGGAAATGCCGGCAATTATCAAACGCCCATTGCTCTGCGCGCCCGGTCGTCCTATGCTGCTGGGTTTTAGTGAAGCAAGTTATCAGCAGTTTAACGAGGTATAGTCTATGTCTTGCCCGGTCATTGAGCTGGCTCAGCAGCTTATTCGCCGCCCTTCCCTTAGCCCCGATGATGCGGGATGCCAGGCGTTAATGATTGAACGCCTGCGTGCGATCGGCTTTACCGTTGAACCGATGGATTTCGGCGATACGCAGAATTTCTGGGCCTGGCGCGGCCACGGCGAGACGCTGGCCTTCGCCGGCCACACCGACGTAGTCCCGGCAGGCGACGCCGACCGCTGGATCAATCCCCCGTTCGAACCGACCATCCGCGACGGGATGCTGTTTGGCCGCGGAGCGGCGGATATGAAAGGCTCGCTGGCGGCGATGGTGGTTGCCGCAGAGCGTTTTGTCGCGCAGTACCCGAACCACAGGGGCCGACTGGCGTTTTTGATCACCTCTGATGAAGAGGCCAGCGCCAAAAACGGCACCGTCAAAGTGGTGGAGACGCTGATGGCGCGTAACGAGCGTCTGGACTATTGTCTGGTCGGCGAACCTTCCAGTACCGAAGTGGTCGGCGATGTGGTGAAAAACGGCCGCCGCGGCTCGCTGACCTGCAACCTGACTATTCACGGCGTGCAGGGCCATGTCGCCTATCCGCACCTTGCCGATAACCCTGTCCACCGCGCGGCGCCGATGCTGGCGGAACTGGTCAATATCGAGTGGGATAAAGGCAATGAGTTCTTCCCGCCGACCAGCATGCAGATCGCCAACGTGCAGTCCGGCACCGGCAGCAATAACGTGATCCCCGGCGATATGTTCGTCCAGTTCAACTTCCGCTTCAGTACGGAGCTGACGGACGAGATGATCAAATCCCGGGTGATCGCCCTGCTGGAAAAATACCAGCTGCGTTACAGCGTGGAGTGGTGGCTCTCCGGCCAGCCGTTCCTCACCGGACGGGGCAAGCTGGTGGATGCGGTCGTCAACGCGATTGAGCACTATAATGAGATCAAACCGCAGCTGTTAACCAACGGCGGCACCTCAGACGGACGGTTTATCGCGCGCATGGGGGCGCAGGTGGTTGAGCTGGGCCCCGTAAACGCAACGATTCACAAAATTAATGAATGTGTGAACGCCGCCGACCTGCAGCTGCTGGCGCGGATGTATCAACGCGTCATGGAACAGCTGGTCGCCTGACGAATTGACGTAAAGAGGAAGCGCGCATGGAATGGCTTATTAAACACTGGTGGATTCTGGTGCTGGTCTTTTTGGTGGGGGTAATTATCAACGTGATTAAAGATCTGAATCGCGTTGACCACAAAAAATTCCTCAACAACAAACCCGATCTGCCGCCGCACCGTGATTTTAACGATAAATGGGACGACGACGACTGGCCGAAGCACGACCAGTCGAAGAAACCGTAAGTTTGCCTTTATCGCGGTACCGCCCGCCTGTAACCCCGCTCACCGGGGTTACAGCATTTCGATGATATCATCCCCTTTTGGCGTACTGCCGCTCAGCGCCTCATCAAAATAGTGCTTCGGCACGGTATAACGCAGACGCTCGATCGCCAACTGCATACTGCGATCGTCAATGGCATGCCCGAGATCGTCGACAATATCTAAGGTCACGTCGCCGCCCGCCTGCTGTAACGCCTCCTCGGCCGACACCGCCCACGCCAGGTCGATAACCCGATCTTCACCACCGTGGATCAGGTGAATGGTGGTGGCCGTCGTTGCCGTCTCCGGCAGCGTCGCATAGCGGCCATTAAAGGCGATGACCCGCGAAGCCAGATCCGGCGCCGATTTGATACTCTCCAGCGACATAATCGCCCCCTGAGAGAAACCGATCAGCGCGGTGGCCAGTGGACTGACGCCGCTCTTTTCCTGCCAGTAGCGTACAATTTCAATAAAGGTCGGCATAATGGCGTCGATGCGCTGCTGACGATTCTCTTCCGTCACCCCCTGCAGTGAAAACCACTGCCGACCGTTGGGGCCGCAAGGTTCCACCCCGCCGATACTGACGATCAGCGCATCGGGAAACTGCGGCGCGAACCAGCTGCCGATTTGCCCCATGGAGACCGGGTTATCCCCTACGCCATGAAACAGCAGCAACAGCTGTTGCGCAGGCGTCGCAGGACTTTGAACAATAAAATGATCGTGTTTCATGGCTGTCTCCTTAGTGTTTGCGGGCAGTGTACGCCGCTCGCCAGATATGACCATGCCATTTAACTGAATGAGTTAGTTAAAAAAATTGCAGATGCGCCACCTGCTGACGCAGCGCATCAGCGCGCGCTGCATCAAGGGAGCGCAAGGCGTCAGCGGCCTCCCGACGCCATCTCGCCTGCAAGGCTTTTCGCCCCGTCAGCTGCAGCACGGCGCAGAGTGCGGCCTCCTCTTTGCCCTGCAGTCGTCCCCGCAGGGCCGGCAACGGCATGTCGGCCTGCATCAGTAGGCGGTTGAGGCAGCCCAGCGCCGCGGCCAGCGGGCGGTGGGCGAACGGTATAGCCGAAGCTGACGGAGAGATAGTCATAGCCAGCGGCATCGGCGGCGATATCGGCGATCATCCTCCGCCCAAGGCCTTCCCGCTGGCGGGTGGGATGGACAGCGATCCGACTGACCCGCAGCCCGCGCAGCGTCGCCGCCAGGGGACTGCCGCCGTGCGCCGCCAGCGACTGGGCGACCAGATTCCCGCGCGGCCGGCGAAAACCCCAATAGCTGGTACATCGCCTCCGGTAGCGCTGGCTGCGTTTGCCAGCAGGACTGATTGACCGCCTCCAGGGCTATCTCCCCCATCGGCGCGTCGCGAAATGCCTCATCGTTAAAGATAAGCAACTGACTGATGGCTGACTCCAGCGGACAGCCCGCCGCCCAGCGGATCGGGGCGCTCAGGGTGAACGATTGCAGATGGGGCAGACTGGCGCAAAATTTCAGCAGGAACCCGCGACCGGTGCCCTCGTACCCTTGCACCGTCGTGGTGAGTAGCGTGCGGGGAAAACGGCTCACCAGTTGCCGCCTGCTCGGCCTGCGGGCGGCCATCGGCGGGATGCCAGTCGGGACGCGGGGCGGCCAGCGGGAAACGTGGCCGGTCCGACTGCCGCCAGAGCAACACCTCCGGATCGGCGATAAACTGCCGACAGCAGCGGTGAACAAAGTTAGGGGTAACGATAGGGTCAGGCGTATCGCTCCAGCGCAGAGAGTCCTCATCCGCCCGGGTCGGCCAGTCGGCGAAGGGGGGCGTCAGCAGCACCAGCCAGCTTCCCGCCCGCAGCGTGCCGCTCAGGGCCGCCATGGCGGCCACATCAAACCCGCGCCGGGCATCGAAAAAGGCGTGCATCACTTCCCGCCCCAGCAGCGTTTTCAGCGCGCCGGGCGCCACGCAGGGCGCAGAAACCGGCTCGGGGCCAACCCACAGGCCATCGCCGCCGAGCCTCTCCCGTAGCGCCTGCGCCTGCTGCAGCGTCCAGCTCTCATCGCCGCTGAGCACCAGCAGGCGACGGATCCCCTCCCGCGCCATTTGCGCGGTGAGGTTAAGCAGCGCGTCCATCATGGGGGACGATTACAGCGCGCTGCCGAAGGTATTGCACTGCGCCGGATCGCCGCTATCGAAACCGCGTTTGAACCAGGTGTAGCGCTGTTTCGAGGTGCCGTGGGTAAAACTGTCCGGCACCACGCGTCCCTGGCTCTGCTGCTGTAGACGATCGTCGCCGATGGCCTCGGCGGCGTTCAGCGCCTCCTGCAGATCGCCAGTTTCCAGAATATCCTGCTGCTGCATATTATGACCCCAGACGCCGGCGAAGCAGTCTGCCTGCAGCTCCATCTTAACCGACAGGCGGTTGGCTTCGGCCTGCGTGGCATGCTGCTGTTGCTGGCGGACCTTCGGCTCAATGCCCAGCAGTTTTTGTACGTGATGACCCACTTCATGAGCAATGACGTACCCCTGGGCAAAGTCGCCGTCGGCGCCCAGTTTATTTTTCATCTCATCGTAGAATGACAGGTCGATATAGACCGTACTGTCGGCAGGACAATAGAAGGGGCCCATCACCGACTGACCGGTGCCGCAGCCGGTACGGGTCGCGCCGCGGTAGAGCACCAGCTTTGGCTGCGGGTACTGGCGGCCCATCTTTTCAAAGATCGGCCCCCAGGTATCTTCGGTGGTAGCCAGAATGACGGAAGTAAACTTCGCCGCTTCATCGTCTTTCGGACTGATGGAGCGCTGCGTGGAGGTCTGCTGCTGCGGCATCGGTTCGCCGGTCAACATGCCGGTCAAATCCACGCCGTAGTAGCCCGCCACCAGCACAATAATCAGCAGTACAATGCCGCCCTTCCCGCTCGGCAGACGGAAGCCGCCGCCTCTTTGTCCATTTTATCGAGGGTGTTTTTATCCCACAGGCGGCTGCCGTCCGGCGAAAACTCGTCGCCCAGCACCACTTCGCCTTTGAACAGACCAAACTCCAGCTTAAAGTCCACCAGAATCAGACCGGCGTCATCGAACAGTTTTTTCAGCACGTCGTTGGCTTTGTAGGTCAGCTCGCGCATCCGCGCCAGATTCTCTTTACTCACCCAGCCGAAGGTTTCGCAGTAGGAGTCGTTGACCATCGGATCGTGCATAGCATCGTTTTTCAGGAACAGGTCGAACAGCGGCGGATTCAGCTCGATACCTTCTTCAATGCCTAAACGTTTTACCAGCGAGCCTGCCGCACGGTTACGCACCACGCACTCTACCGGCACCATATCCAGTTTTTTCACCAGACATTCGGTATCGGAGAGCAGCGCTTCCATCTGGGTAGGGATGCCCGCTTCTGCCAGTTTACTCATAATGAAATGGTTGAATTTGTTGTTCACCATGCCTTTACGATCGAACTGCTCGATGCGCGCGCCATCACCTGCTGACGTATCGTTACGGAATTCCAGTACCAGCAGGTCCGGATTATCGGTGCTGTATACTGTCTTCGCCTTACCACGATACAACTCAGCTTGCTTTTTCATCTTTCACTACTCCAGTGATATTGAGCCCTCCTGCCAGCTGCTGTCAGACAGCGGCTTATAGGTCAGCGCCATGCTGCCCTGAGAGCGCGTGCTGTCGGTCACTTTCATCCCCACTTTCTCGAGGGCGCCAGGCAGACGCTGCCACACCAGGTTAAACGGCGCGCGAACTACGAGCATCGGCAGGCCGGTATCGTCGGCGGCGCTCTGCACGTCGAAGGTGGCCCCCGCGCTGCGCTGGGCGGCGTTCTGGGCGCTGGTGGCATTCATGTCAAGGCCTTCCGAAATGACGTTCAGCATAGCGGTGCTGTAGCGCTGCAGAGATGCCGGATCGGCAACCGGTTTACCCGCCTGCTCCAGATTCACCAGCTTAACGACCACCGCTTGCTGATAACCCTGCGGTTTGACGGAGATTTGATAACGACCGCGATACTGCTGATCTTCATCAAGACGGTTCCACTCAACCCAGTCGGTGTTCAGCGTCTGGCTCGCATCATCGCGCTTGGCGATAACGTAGTTCTTCGACTGAAGAATACTGGTGACCTGTGCCCACAGCGAACCGCTGCGGCCGTTCTCGACCATCAGCGTCGCGGTATCGCCGTTAAACTGGGTCCGCGCACCGCTCACCAGCGCCAGCGGCTGCGCCGGCGGACGAATGTCCAGCGCTTTACCGACCGCGCCGGTGCTGTTAGCCACCGGAATATTGTAATCACCCACCTGAATCGGCAGGATCATCCCCGCCGGCGCGTGAAGTTCGCTCAACGGTGATGCCTGTAAATAGGCCTCATCACCGCTCACCTGACGCTTATAGCGCGAGTCAGAACTACAGGCCGCGAGGAGTAGAACCAGCGAAACACCCGCAACCTTCG
>PPYF01438289.1_pt1 | contig 17288 bp, 21 predicted proteins | sample 1559871 | NCBI WGS metagenome assembly PPYF01 (sample SAMN08240021, study PRJNA423297) | Human gut metagenome, whole genome shotgun sequencing project.
GCACTTGCAGTAATATTTACGGCAGGGAACATTGCAAAGACAGTAACAAGCGAAATGATTACGGCTGTAAGCTTTTTAAAAATTTTCATTATTAAGATTTACTCTCCTTTCAATGAGATAGTATATTTTTCTTTCTGTTGGTGGACTCCTTTTTCCGCTCATAATACCGCTCCTTTTCTTTATAGGTATGAAAAAAGCAGTCAAGCTCTTGCTTAACTGCTTTAATTGATGTGTTTAATTTTCATATATATATCAATACCAACCTGCGGCTCTTACGAGAGTTGTTTTTGTTTCATAATGACCTTTTTCGGGAACGGTTATTGTTTCATAACCAACTAAAGTATCAACCATTTCACAACGATAGCTAAAATCATCTCCATAAGGTAAATGTTTAGTTTTATCGTGTTCAGTTATATGTCCTGTTATTTCTTCACCACATATGTTACATATTGTAGCATCGTGTGTTTCGTAAATCGGTTTCTGCCAAGTGTAACCTTCTTCATCAACTACCCAGACCTGTTCGGTCTTATACTCTGCATCGTGCCAAGTTTTGCCTTCGTGTGGGTCTTTTGTTGCAGGCTGTGTAGCCGGTGCAGGTGCAGGCTTACTTGAAGATGATGAACCCGAACCGCTTGACGGCTTGCTCTGACTTGAGCTGCTTGATGAACCGCCTGACGGTTTACTCTGACTTGATGAACTGTTTGAGCCTGAATTGCTTGCAGGCTTATTTGTGCTGCCTGATGAACCGTTGCTCTTGCTTGTTTGACCGTTGCCGCCATTGTTATTATTGTTGTTAGTCTGATTGCTGTTGCCGTTGCTGTTATTGTTGCTCTGACCGCCGTTGTTCTGCTTGCTGTCGGTCTTTGCTGCATTCTGTGCATTAACTTCCGTAGCTTTTTCCGACTTCTCCGCAGGCTGTGTCTGCTTAACCTCAACAACCTTAGTTGCTTCTTCTATATGAGTGTTACCCTGTGAATCGGTAACTACCTGTGGCCACCGTTACTGCCGCAACTGCAACAATACCAATAGCCTTTTTCTTATTCGTTTTTTTCTCTGCCGGTTCATTCGCATTTGTGATGTTTGTGTTCATTTCCTGTGTAGTCATAACTCTGACCCCTTTCGTATATGTCTTTATATCTTAATTTTACAATTCACATTTTTGTTTGTCAAATATTAATTATTAAATTCAAAAAATCTCAGCAAAGAATTTTCTAAGCTGAGATTTTGCAATACTTATTTTTTTATGTATTCTTTTAATTTCTTAATATCGTGTGTAATTTCTTTGCCTCCGTTGTACTTATCAATCCAATAAGAGTGAATTTCGCATATTAATAAAGCAATACCGTTAATAACCAATAATGGGAATAATATAATATCCATATTTATAACTATAACATTTTCAACATATGAGAACAGATCATAATTGTTTATATGATAATCTAATATAGAAGGAAACTGTTTGTTGCAAATAAAATAGGCAAGAGGTGTTTTTATTAAAGAAATTACACCTAATGAAATTTCAATTATAGCATTGCAAGTTTTTGCTACCTTTGTATTAGCAATAAGGTTAATTATTATGAAGAGTATCGGAAAAACATATAAAGATTTAGTGTAGTTCATAACTATTATTGAAATAAAAAAATTAATAAGTATAGAAGCAATTATGAACATTCTTAGTGATGTAAACGGCGTAATAATATACTTTGATAGATTTTCAAAAATATCTAATAGGTAAATATAGCAGAAAAAAATAATACCACTTATTAAGAATCCTTTATAGCTTTTGAAACAGCCCAATATTGCTACTGTTAAACCTAAAAGGACAAGCAATATTTTTTTAACTGCTCTAACTTTATTATTTGATATAATCTTTTCTATTTTAGGTTTTAAGTGATAACTTAACTGCATTATTTTAATTTGAAATTTCCATATAAATGTAAAAGGAATATCAAAACACATAAAAATAAAATTCATCATATAATTCATCACCTTTGGACAAATTATATCATTTTTTATCTTTGTTTTCAATCCATAGCGTTCTTATTTGAATGGGGAGAGATACAAGTATTGCAACAAAAAATATTGGAATTGATTCACTTATAGATAAATACATAGCAAATGTCATCAATAACAGTGTTGGAAAAGTGTATGTTCCATCTTGTAATCTTTTAACACTATTATAAACTATTAAATACGCTGATAAAAATATAATAGATAACCATAAGTGTAAGTCTAAGTCCATCATTATGTAATAAAAAAACTGACATAAGCAGGAGAAAGCAATGGTTTCAGAACTAACTGTTCTACTTTTGTTTTTAATTATAATCCATAATGTTCTTAAGATACAAGCAAATACAATGAAATTTGCTATAATCAAAAGATAAGGTGCTATTGCATTAAAAAGTGCTTTGAAAATCGTTTCTTCTTGCATATAAAACTAATCTCCTTAAAGTATAAAAAGCAGCTAAGTTTTTTAACAATAAAATACTTATCCGCTTTCCCTTTAACTATTAAATCTTTTTAAGGAACATAATTTTTTCCTTATATTCATACACTGTGAATTTTAGGTGTTTTGTATCACTTTTGTTAAGTGAATAGGTTATTACGCCATTCATCATATTAACAGGGATATTCATATTACTATTAGCAGAAATTATATTTCCCATACTAATATTATCATATGGTACAAAATATCCTTTTCTACATTCAGTGATCCTATAAGATGAATTATTTATTACGCCGTTACAATATGATTTCGAATAGTGTTTTAGTAAGTATTCTTTTAATATTTTTTGTGATATTGTCTTTATTTTATTTTCCATCTTAAAACCTCGCTTAGAATAACTATTATTAAATATTGTTTGACTGAATGAAATGTTTTTGTTATGATAAACTATATATATAATAAAGGAGTTTAATAATGAAGCTTTTTGCCAATTATAGTGAAGATTGTAAAAAATATAAGCTAATAAGTGTATTTGATATTATAGATAACTATAAACAATTTTGTCAAAGAAATCCTAATACCAAACTTGAAATAGAGGATTATTACAAAAACAATTATAAAGATAAATTATATAGTACACACAAACATGACAAATTAAAAATGTCATTTGTACATAAAAGAACTCCTACGGAAAGTTGCTTTTTTAAATATGATAAAACAAATGTTAATCAATATGTATCAAGAGAAGAAACTATATCTCACAGTATATACAAAGACATCATAAGTGAGTTAGAAGTGCTAAACTTGTTTATTGATGGACAAATTGTTAAAATATATCCGGCTTTCTCAGAAATAGAATATAGATTTAAAGCTAATGGTGAAGTTTACATTGCAGATGTTTATATAATGTTTAATAAATCAGAACCTGCTGAATACTTATATAAATGGAAAGGCAGACTATGCTTTGAAATTAACCACACACACGCTGTTGATACAATAAAGAAAGAAAATTGTTATTATGAAGGTATCCCAATTTTTGAACATACCATAAGTAAAAAATTATCATTTGAAAATGTTACATCAAGTAAAGAATTAATAGATAGGAAAAACTTTGTAACAAATATGTTGTCTGAAAAAATATATGGAAAAATTCTGTCAAATCCATCGTCGAATGAATACATTAATTATATCAAGTGTATAAATGAAAATTACACACTTAAATCAGAATTAAATAATTTGATAAATAAAAACAACGAATTATTATCAATCCAAAGTGAAAACAAAAAGGAGAAACAAAAATTAGAAGAAATTATTAAAATGATAAAATCAGAAAATAATATTTTGTTAAGTTTCAAAAAAACGGTATTATCAAATAAAGTTATTAAAATGCTTTTAAAAATGAAAAATATTAGTTATTAATTTAATAGTAATCATCATACATATACATAATTTCATTACCACAAATAAAAAGTATAAAATCCAAGTTAAGTAACTCATCATAACTTGGAGAAAACTCAATCGAACCATTTATCATAGTCATAGGAACTTTGGAACAGTCAGACGAGAAATAAGCTCCTTCGGTATAATCATAAATTTTATAGGTAGCTTTTTCTATTGTTCCTTTACGACAACCATTTGGATAATTTTCTTGCAAATAATCATTTAATATTTCACAAATTGTCTTATGGTATTCGTACTTCATATGAGATAACTCCTTTTCAGATGTGTAAAAAAGCAGCTAAGTTTTCACTTAACTGCTCCGATTGGTATATTGACTTTTATTTTTTAATAATATATAATAGTTACAGAGGAAACCGTTTAAAGCGGTTAGCCACCGTAATCAGGCTATATTTCTAATAACCGTCCAATGGCAGTTGGGCGGTTATCTTTTTATGTATTTAATGATCTCAAGAAGTTCTACTAACAAAATAATCAGTAATACTAACTCGGTCATACATATCACCCCTTCAATGACTGTTTTGTCATTATCATTTAAATAGTTATACTGTAAATCTTTTAATTTCCTGTCAGTTCTAATTTCATCTTTTATGCGGATAACATCTTTACTGACTGTAAATATGTTATTATTTACAGTAGAAATATTTTGCTTGATTTCGCTGTGTTCTCGTGACAATGATTCTTTTGCAATATTAGTGTTTTCAAGATTTGCATTATGATTTGTAGTTTCGTATCCTAATCTTGAGTTTAGTAAATCATCAATACTCTTTTTTGTTTCTTCCGGAATATGCTTTAAAAATTTTAAATATACAATAACAGTCAATATAGCCGATGTAGCAATACTACAACCGATATTTATAAATATTTCGGTCATTAACCCCATATCATAATTTCCTCCCACTATACTATTATACATTTGTATAATACATACTGCTTGAAAACATAACAGCGATAGATGTATTTGTATTTCAATAATATGTGCTAACAGTGTTATCTGATAAAAAGCTTTATTTTTCTGCCTTTTTACTGTTATTACAGTGTTGAACACTTCTATTGATAATGAAACTATCGTACCTGCTGCAAATATTACAAAAGCAGCGAATATAATTACTGAAATATAATAATAGTTCATATCTTTCACCTCTATTCTACAATTCACATTTTTGTTTGTCAATAATTTGTTTGTTAATTGTTTTTATACAATCCGCAGTAATAGTATGTGTATTGGAAGAAATACAAGAATTGTAATAAAAAAGCAGTCAAGTTTTAATACTTAACTGCTTAAATGTGATATAAAATTATTTTGTTAAACGCAATCCTGAAATTTTAATATATCCAATTTCATCTGTTATATATCTGTCATCGGCAAATACGGTAAAACAAATTTCTTTTATTTCTTTCCATGAATCCCGGGAAGACATTTTTGCTAATGGTACAATGTGATGCTTGTTTTCAAGCGGAAAGTCGATAAATTGACTTTGCTGTACATTCTTTATTTGAAATTGCACTAATTTAATACTTTGAGAAGTATCAAGTGAAAATTCTAAATTATAATTTTCATCGTAGTAATTTTCTAAATTTATAAAAGGGGTAAAAGAAAGTAAAATCATTGCAAATTGGCATCCGGGCAATTGCTTTACTTTTTCGGGCATTGTAATCTTTGCTTTAATAACAGGGCCGTTACTTTCGTTTTCTATATTACAAATATCTCTTGTTACATCATACGATTTTACAATTTGTATTGGACAATATTCATTAAATCTATCGGTAAGATAATATGTACTGTTATTTGTTTCTTTGGGCTTTTGTGAGTTATTATAATTATTAATAACATCACCTTCAATATTACCGAATACATTACCGTTTACAACACCTATATTTTGAGAAACAGTTGGCTTTATGTATTTAGCAAATTCTAATGCTTTTTGGATTTCTTCGTCAATATTAATATATTCTTTAAGTAATCCTTCGGATTTCAAATATACATCAGGTGTATTATTTATATATTTACATATTTTATCAAGTGATTTATCGTCCAGTATCCAATTTGATAATTTGTTTTTGAGAAAGTCTTTTGTAACAGAAGTTCCCTTCTTTATTAAATCCCAAACTGCACTGCTTACAATTCCGGAAGTTAGTTCATTCATAGTATCCCTCTTTTTATTAATGTGTTGTCATATTGACTTTTAAATTTTTATAATATATAATGTAGTTACAGAGGAAACCGTTTAAAGCGGTTAGCCGAAATTGTTTAATTAATTAATTATAAAAATAATCGTTCAACAAGTTTTAGCGGGCTGTTGGGCGATTATTTTTTTATGTATTTAATGATCTCAAGAAGTTCTACTAACAAAATAATCAGTAATACTAACTCGGTCATACATATCACCCCTACATATGTTGTGTAAAATTATTGTTAAAATGTTGTGCTTGATTTAATTCTGACTGCAATTCAAGTATTTGTTTCTGTTGCTCAACAGATAGTGTTTGCAATCGTTCAACTTCTTTCATTAAGTTGTTGATAGATTCCACATAATTTTTTATGCTGCGTTGCTCATCAGGTAGATTTTCATATTTATATTTACTCCTTTCAATTTCTTTAATAAGCATTTTATCGACATTATTTAATAAACTGTAAATTTGGTTATCATTATTTTCTAATGATTTTTGTGCCTTTTCTATGTTTTGTTGTGTATCTTTATTTTCGCTACGAACTAAGTCCTTAACTTTTTCGTTGTCAGTACTTAAATCTTTTTGGCCTTCTTTTATTGATTTATGTTCATTAGATAACTCCTTGTTGCTTTTTACTGATTTAACTATATCAATGATAACTCCGGTTAAAAGTACAAGGCAACTGCAAAAAACAACCCAATCCATCATATTGCTCCAATTTATCGATTCATCTATATTAAAGTGCATATATTTCACCTCTATTCTACAATTAACATTTTTGTTTGTCAATAATTTGTTTGTTGATAGTTTTTATATAATCCGCAGTAATAAAAGAATATAAGAATTGCAATAAAAACAGTTTAGTACAAACACTGCAGTTCCGCACTAACTGCAGTGTTTCTTCATTTTAATAAAAGGAGAAGGGGTATGTAAGGTGCGGTTTATTCTTTAATTTCACTTAAACTGAATTGACTTGAATTTTGGACAATTATAAAATGAATTGCTCCACTTGAGGTTTTTATTATAAGCATAAACAGTTGTAAGTTTGCTGCAATTATTGAAAGCTTTATCGTTAAGCTTTCCGATATTTTGAGGCAAAGTTACTGTTGCGATTTTTGAATTGTTTGAAAATGTATTAGAACCGATTTCGGTAACTACATAGTTGTAGCCGGGGAGAAATCCCGGTACTGTTACATTTGTATCATTGCCAAAATATGATTGAGAAATCAACTTTGAATTACTGCTCATTTGAAATATAAAATCACCATACACAATGATTGATTTTGAAAGATACTGTTGCAATAAAGATATATCGTTAATGTCTAATTTTCCGTTGCGGTCAAAATCAGCATATGCCGAGTAAAATTTCATATCTTTATATCCTGCGAGATATTGCTGAATTAATGATACATCTACAATATTAATTATGCCGTCAAGGTTTACATCACCAATTTTCGGTGCTGCGTTTACCGGTGATGATAATAATGCTGTTGATAAGCTAAGTACTGCTAATGAAGCACAAATTATTCTTTTGATTTTCATATTTACCTCCTTGTGGGGTGTAGGGCTGTTCCAAATGTTTTGAAACAGCCCTGTATTTCTATCATCGGGGAACGATGAGGAGAAAGCTGTTTAAGTGTTTGATATAACTTCAATGAGTCTTTCTTTTTGGAAAAATTTTCTTAAATATCTGCGGATAGACTCATCAAGTTCATTGTAAGCAACTGTATATTTATTATTGTTAAGATAAAATTCAAGCTGCTTTTTAAGAAACTTTAATTTGTATTCGCAATTTTGATATTCCTGAAATGGAACATAATTTTGCGTATTACCGCTTGCAGAAAAATTCTTAAATCGTTGACTAAACATATTAACTGATTCGGCAGTGGTAGGAAATGCAGTTGCATAATATTTCAATACCGAGCTTGTACAGTTTAAAACTGTAGCTGATAAGGTCATAATCAGTTCGTTCGGTAACTGCTCTTTTTCCTTTAAGTGTCCCACCGTGGGACACTTGTGGTTGCTTGGTTCAGGATTAATTACCTTTTCAGATGAATTATTAACTTTTTCTTTCTCTGCTTTAAGAGATTCAATGTCAATATTTTCTTTTTCAATATCAGCTTCTTCTTCAAATAATACCGGTACATCAACTTGTGGAAAAAAGATTTCTTGCAGATTGTCAGGTTCAAGTCTTATTCTTCTTGCAATGTCTTTATCAATCTTTTGGCAAACCGAGGCATTATTAAGAATAAAATTAAGCAATGAGATCTGTTGTTCCTCTGAAAGGAATGAAAGTTCATATCCTGCACCGACTGTAATTGCTCCGCTGTCAACTTTGTTAAGTAAAGGTTTAATGAGATATGTAAGTCTGATGTGTCGATGAACAGCTTTTCTGTTTGTGTTGTTTTGCTCTGCTATAGCTGATACGGTAGATTTACTGCCAAGCTTTTTTAATAGTTCGGATTGTTCCGCATAACTGAAAGCAAGTTCAGAAGGGAGATAGTCGGTGTTACGGTCATTATTAGTGGCCAATAAGATTAGTCTTTGCTTGTCCGGGTCGGTTTCGTTTTTTATTATTGCTTTAACAGATTTTTGCCCATTCAGTATGCATGCTCTTTTTCTGTGCCTGCCTGCAAGTAAAACATATCTGCCTTCTTTTTTTGACTTCACAACAGTAACAGGGTCAATTTGCCCAATGTGTTTCATACTTTCAGCTATGTTTTCAATTTTGTCTTGATGTATGCTTTGTGGCTGATCGTCTATTTCATCAATCAGAGATATGTCAATTTCTACAACTTGATTTTCGGTACTGCCGCCGAGCAATTCAGAGTATGCCTGCTCCGGGGTTTTTAATATTTGCTTTTTGGGTTTAAAAAAATCAGGCATTTTCACATTCCTCCATAATTCTATGTGCAGCCTCTATGTATTGAGCACCTACAACTGACTTACAATCCGAAACGCTGCTGCGGTGAAAACCGACTGAGTTTTTTGTTTCTGTCCTATATGATATATATGTATTAAAAACAAGATCGTTATAACTTTCTTTAAGTGCGTTGTAAATTGTAGCGGAATGTCTTGTATTAGTCTGATACATAGTAACAAGCATTCCGAGAAGATATTTACGAATATCGGTGCCTTTCTTAATTCGCATAAAACTGTCAAGCATTTGTTCTACGCCCTCATAACTGAGTAAATCGGCCTGAACAGGAATAAGCAGCTTATCACAAGCGTTGAGAACATTTGTAACAAGCAAATCAAGAGCAGTTTGACAATCAAATATAATGTAATCGTAATTTTCGTTAAAGTAATCATTTTCAAAAATTCTTGAAATTACAGTTGAACTGTTATCATCTGCAGCAATAATTCCAAGCATACCGGCAAGCAAGTTAATTGACGGTATAAAGTCAAAGTTTTCTTTTTCACAATAACGAATACAATTTTTAAAATTTACATTTTGTTTTGTAACTGTGCTGAAAATAATATCGGATGTTGTAGGCTTGCCATCGGCTTCCCAATTAAGCCAGTTTGATAAATGGTGCTGTGGGTCGCAATCAACAAGTAATACTCTGCGATCATTAACAGCAAGTGCTGCTCCGAGATTTAATACAGTTGTAGTTTTTCCTACTCCACCTTTTTGATTTGATACTGCAATTTTTATTGCTTTGTTATTTTCTTTCATTTTTCGTTCCCCCGATTAAATGATAAATTTTTTACTAAGTGTCCCACCGTGGGACACTTGTTTGTTTGAGTAATATAAAAAGACTGCTCGAAAAAGCAGTCATAATTACATCATCATAGCCATTCCCATATCGGGCATTGCTATTTGATTTGGTAAAATGGGTTGTGTCACCTGTGCAGCCTGAACATTTTTAATTGATGGTGTAAGTTCAGGTTTTAGACTATTGTTGATATTATCCGCAACTGATTTATATGCTCTGTGAGAGTGATCAAGTGATTTTGTAATGTCAGCCGAAGAGATACTTTTGTCTGCACACATTGCTTTGTATTGATCGGCAAGATGTCTTTGCCTGCTCTCAGGTATTTGCAAGCCAAAGTATGACTGCAACATTACCGATGTTGCGTCAGCTTCAAATTCCATTTGAGCTTCACTTTTAATTTGAGTTTTATCAAGCTCTTTATGTAAAATAGCGTGTGCGGTTTCGTGTGTAAGTACTGATAATTTTGTTGAATCGTCAAACATACCGCTAAGCGAAATTGAATTGCTTGCAGGATCAAAGAAGCCTCGCAGTGATACTGAATTAAATTGATTTTCGTGTACTTTACAATTCAACTCTTTTTCGCAATATGTTTTCATAAGTTCGTATAGCTGTTTATGCTGTTCTGATGTGTAACCAAGATCGAAATATTTAGGATAATCTTCTTTAGGACAATTTGTTTGTGCTATGTCAAAAACAGTACCGACTTTAAAATGTATTCGTTGCTCTGCCTCAATTCTATGTAGCTTGTAAGCCTCTTTCTGTTCTTTTGTAGCTTTACTGAGAGGAACAGGGCTGCCGTCAATATTAAGGTATGTCTTTATAGTTGGCACAAGTATTTTCATTCCGTGTTCGCCACGCTTAACCGAATAACCCATATCCTGATATGCTTTATAGCTGTTACAAAATGCTGCACCTGGGTTTTGTTGATATATGAGCAGAGAATTTCTTGAACTGTAGTTATAAAAACGAGTAGAGAATTGCAGATACTCAATTAAACTTTGAGGGTTATCATTAAAGTTTTTAGCCAGGTCAATGACCTTTTGTTTCATTTCTTCTTTTGTCTGTTCTGATTTTGACGGATCGTAAGCCATTTTTTACACCTCTCAATCTGCATATTGATTCTTAATTTCTTTTTGTACATTGTACGGCAATTCTGAAATACTTGTTAAATCTTTTGGAGAAATAGTTTCTCCGATTTCAATAAGATTTTCAGGGATTTCGCAGAAAAATAATTCGCCGTCCTCACGCTTGACAATAAGTTTATCTTCATAATATCCGACAACCTCGTTGTCTGTGTACGGTTCTTCAAAACTTAATATACTCATAGCTGCCTCCTGTTTTTTATATAAAAAAGACCTCATAAACAAAGTTGTTGAATATTGACCATATTATTACAATATGTTACAATATTGTTACCTGATTGCTTACGAGGTGTATTTTATGACTTTATGTGCTGCTTATCAGCAGTTCTTGAAAGAAAAAATTTCTGAAGGTGTAACTGAACAAACTTTAAAATATTATAAATATAATTTACCGAAGTTCATTGAATGGTGTGTAGATAACAAAATAGAAAATGTCGAAGATGTTTATACTCATTTATTTGAAGATTACAAACTCTATTTAATTGAAAATAAAAACGGTACTAAAAAAATATCACTGCAAACTTATACAAGAGCAGTGAAAACATTTTTATTATGGTTAAATGAAAATGAGTTCATTCAAAATGTGGGTAAGTTGAAACTTATTAAAGCTGAAATTGCCAATATAGTTCCTTTGTCAGATGTAGAAGTAAAAATACTTCTCAATAATTTTGATAACTCATACTTTGGTATTCGCAATAAATTAATGGTAATGTTTATGCTTGATTCAGGTCTGAGAAGAGGAGAAGTAGTAAGTCTTGAATCAAAAAACATATTTATGCATAACAACACTATGTTAGTGCAAGGTAAAGGAGAAAAAGAGCGATTAGTACCTTTTGGTGAAGAAACTAAGCGATATATTAATCGTTATTCACACATGAGAAACGAATATGAAAAACGCTTTTTCCAAAAAGAAGATGGTACACCGATTACCGATAATACAATTAAGATGTATTTTCAAGATTTAAAAGAAAGTACAGGAATTATCAGATTGCACCCTCACTTACTTCGCCACACTTTTGCAACTAACTATATCCTTTATGGCGGTGATGTTGAAGAACTGCGAATACTGCTCGGACACACAAGTTTACAAATGACAATGAAATATGTGCATTTAGCTACACAACAAAGAATACTAAATCAGCGTTATCATAGTCATATTGATAAATTATTTTGTCAATATGATAATAAATTGGCTCGATATAGTGGTAGCTTTTAATCAAGGTGTCCGGAGTTCGAATCTCCGATGGGTCACCATAAAGCCGCACATTTTACTTTTGTGCGGCTTTTGATTTAAAAACCACGAGTTGGGTTTAAATGGTGGGCTGTCGCCAAGCGGTAAGGCAACGGACTTTGACTCCGTCACCCGTGGGTTCGAATCCCGCCAGCCCAGCCATAAGCACCGATTTTTGAAGTCGGTGCTTTTCTTTTTGGAGTGTTAAAAAATCAAGGTGTCTAAGTCAAGGTGTCTAAATGACTATCAAACTTATTATTCACTAATTGCATTTGTGCAGCCAAACGAATATATATTTGAGTGATTGAGATAGAACTATGACCGAGTAGAACCCTGAGGACTTCAAGATTACCGCCCTAGATGAGCTTGTAAAATAAAGTGTGTAAGTTAAAAAACAACTTGCACACTTTTTGCATTTTTGAAAAAGTGTGCTACAATGAAAGAAAGGACAGAAAAGGAATGAACGAAATGGCAAAGAAAAAGGAAAGCACACCGGGCGAGAACCTCGCAAAGCAGATCATCGAACAGTATCATCCGAAAAACGTTGCAGATATGCAGGACGCTTTGCCCCACTTATCCTTGAACAAAATCAGGTTGTTCATAGCTTCTTTCTCGCTGATTGTCTGATACACTTTCTTGAGGTCAGCCATCAGCTCCTTGATGTGTTTGTAGCTGACAAACCTTGTGCTTGAGCGTATCTGATGAATGATGCAACGCTGGATTTGTGCGTTCGGAAAAGCCGCTTAAATAGCTTGTCTGAAACCTGTCAGACCGTCAACGCAGAACAGAAATACATCTTTAATTCCACGAGTCTTGAGTTCGTTCAACACATTCAACCAGAATTTACTGCTCTCATTTTCGCCAATCCATATGCCGAGAATATCTTTCTGCCCGTCAAGATTGATGCCCAAAACTACATATGCAGCCTTCGTGATATACTGATGATTTCCCTTGACTTTGTAATGGATTGTATCCATAAAAACAAACGGATATACTGCTTCAAGAGGTCGATTTTGCCAGGCTGTAAGGTCAGGCATAATCTTCTCGCTTATCTTGCTGACAAGCTCGGGAGAGATTTCTACATCATACAGATTAATATCACGCTGGCTCATTCCGCAGGCGTAGAGTGAGAGAATTTTCTCTTCCATACCGTCTGCATTGCGGTTGTATTTGCTGATTATTTTGGGTTCGTATTCGCCGTTTCTATCCCTCGAAACTTTGATTTCAAGCTCGCCCATCTGCGTTTTTACCGTCTTTTTCGAGTAGCCGTTTCTGTAATTTTTCGACTTTTTGCCACCTTCATCATTCGACGTTCTTTCGCTTTTCTCATAGCCGAGTTCATCGGCAAGCTCACATTCCATAACCTCCTGAAGAATGTCCTTGAACATATCTTTCATCGCTGTCATCACTTCATCTGTTGATGTGAAATTCTGGTTTCTTACAAATTCTCTCATCATTTCTGCCGGTGCTTTTGCCATTAAAAAAACTTCCTTTCAAGCTTTAATTTTTCTATTTTCATTATTGCTTGAAAGGAAGTCTATTATCACTTTTACACAAACTTTTCGGCGGTATCCAAACGAATCGGCTACGGTTACCGTGATGATGACTTCTTCTTTACCTTGATTTGCTATCTTTCTATTCCTTCTGTCCGTTCACCATCCCACAAAAAATTGTGATGAACCTTATTTTATTTAATTTTCAAAACAACTGCGAGAGTGAATTTCATATTTTCGGGGTCAAAATTATGACTTACATTACCGTTGTATTGTTTTGCTATTCGTTCTATACTTTTTATTCCGTAACCGTGAATAAATTTATTGCTTTTGGTTGTCTGTAATTTGCCGTCCTTAAGATTAGGAGCACTTGCGCAGTAATTCCATATGTTGATTACAATATAGTTTGTGTTCGTTTGCTTAACTGTAAGCTCAATTTTCTTGTTATCGGCATTTTGCGTTGCCTCGAGAGCGTTTTCAAGAATATTATCAAGTAATGATGTTATATCGTTATTTGAAATGCAAGAAAAATCTATATCACGAATATCGCAGTAGAAGTCAATCTCTTTATCTTTGCAAGCACTGACATATCTGTTTATGATTGCATTTATAAGTTTGTTATCGCTGTATTTCTTTAAGTATTTAATCTGATAATCTTCATACAGACTGTCAATGTATTTGTTTATGCTTTCAAAGTCTTTTTCGTTTGAAAGTTCTTTTATTGAAAGTAAGTGGCGTTTTATATCGTGAATTAAAATATTAGAATTTTCGTATTGATTTTGCAAAATAGAGTAATATTCGGTATCAATTTCTGATTTTTGCTTTTGCAGCTTTAGCGCCGTGTTTTCGTATTGAGTTTTCAATACGTCTTCGTGTACAAGAAAAACAACTATATTTGAATACATTAAAAGCAGAGCGCCTACCGCAAACAAAACATATGTAAATTCGTCAAGTTTATAGTTAAGCGAAATGTATGACATACCGCATATTATAAGTATTGACGCCATCGGCAGAAAGAAAAGCATATCTGTTTTATTTAGCTTCAAATTTTCTTTATTTTCTTTGACGGAAATTTTAGATACAAAGTATGCAATAAAGAAGAAAAATAACTGCGAGCTGCCGCTTAATAAGAAAAATATCATACCGTTCTCAGTGATTCCTTTAATATCAATATTAAAAGTTACCATTACAAGAAACAGCAGAGTCATTTTTGTTATGAGAGTTATAGATGTGAGAAGAATTGAAGTAAATATTGCTTGAAAAACATTTGTGTTAAAGCAAAAAATACACAGCAACAGATTGCAAGCTAAAAATGCTACAATATTTGAATATTCCACACCTATCGTATTTATTATAAATTGCAGTGCAGCAGACAATGAAAAACATAAAAATAAACCCATATTGCTCATTTTCTGAGCAAATTTGCTGGAAATAAATATGTAAGAAATGATTGCCCCAAATACCGTTACCGTCGCATAGCTGAAAATTATCATACAATACCTCCCGCAAAATCAAAAAAGGCTTTTTTAAATTCTGCGTATTTTCTTTGCGAAATGCAATGCTCCATAAGATTCTCATTGGCCCCCTGAAATGTAATTGAACTTTTATCAAAGTTAATTACATTCTGTAAGTTTACGATATAGCTTTTATGCGATTGGACAAAGCAGTTAGGCTGATTGATTATTTCGTACCATTCGGCAGGTTTCTTATTGGTTTCGTATGATTTGTATTTAGTAACGATAAGTGAACCGTGTTTTCTGTTTTCAATATAGAGAATATCCCTTGTTTTTACGGTGAAAATTTCGTCATATTTTTCTATTATAATACTTTTACTGATTTTCTTGTAATAGTCAACGGCTTCAAGAAAATTTCTGTTAAACCTTTCAGTGTCAATCGGCTTTGAAAGATATCTGAAAACCTGAATTTTCATTGCACTGTCAAGGTAAGCCGGATATGAGGTAAGAATCATAATAATAATGTCAGGGTTTAATTGTTTTAATCTTTCCGATACCTCAAGTCCGTTTACGGCAGGCATTTGAACATCGACTATAGCGATGTCGTAAGAATGTTTTTCTTTAAAAATAAAATCACCGCAGGTACGCATATCTATATTAAATTCTATTTTATAGTTTTTTTGAAGATTACGTATAAGTGACCGTACTTTTTCGAGTATTGATTTATCATCATCACAAAGCAGAATATTAAGCACCGAAATTCCCCCTTTAGAAGATATTATACAACATAATTTTTAATTTGTCATATAAAAAACATCACTTTTGACTTTTTTTAATGCGTTTTTGCCCAAACTGTAACAAATGAAAATCCTTGTGCTATAATAAAAACAGTAAATAGAGGAAAAACAAGTACATTTAGAAGTTTTGTATTTAGCGGTTTTGATTATGGCACTTCACAGCTACTTCATACATCTGCGATATGATGTGTGAAGTAAAGCGGTGCTGTGCAACGGTACGGAGGTTTGTATAAAATAAAAAGGGAGAAATACTCTTGAATACAGTTGCATTACAGGATTTTTAATCATATGCAAAAGTTAATGACAATGTTATTAACAAATTCAAGAATAAAATTCCTGAAACTTTGCTTAAAATTTGGCAAAATTACGGATTAGGCACTTTTATGAACGGATATATTAAAGTGATTAATCCCGATGATTATCAAAGTATAATTGATAATTCATACTTTCCGTATAAAGACGCAGTTCCAATTTTTGTAACTGCATTTGGTGACATAATTACCTTGGAAAGCGGCGAGTATATAAGTATAATGTATTTTCGCTACGGAAAATGTGAACTGATGCTCAAAGATTTTGATTTCTTTTTAAAAAGACTTGCAGACAAGAGCTTTTTAAACGAATTTTTTTCCTTGAATCAGTATTATAAAGCTGTTAATGAACATGGAAATTTGTTGTATATAGAGTGTTTTGGTTATATGCCTTTATTAGCGCTCGGTGGGGACGAAGACACCGATAATCTGAAAAAATTTCAGATACCGGAGCACATAGCGTTGATAAATTCATATTTCCTCATACTGATGTAAATCCGTTCTGCCTGACATCTTGAGATTTATAAAAACTGAGTAATCGGCAATATTGATGTTTAAAGAGAGAGGGAGCAAGATGTTAGGCAACGAGATTTAATTTTAAATTTGATAGTATCTTATATGTTTTAGTGGTATCTGCAGTTAATGAGGGTACTGCTTTTTTTATTTATATTGTTATAAAATTTATAGGCTCTATGTCAATAGTTGGGGTAAATTATGGTTTAGCATAGTGTCGGTTGGGGATTGAAATTTAGCTAACGCTAAATTATCCTCCCAAAAACAAAAAAGTTTACTCAATTTTTTCAAAAATTGCGGGTATGGGCAGCGCCCATAAAAATCTTCCGATATAACAATTTATTAGGCGCAAACAGCCACGCTGTTTGCGTGCTTGCACCAAGTTTGAAAAAACAGGCGGTAGCCTTTTAGAAAAGATTTTCTTATTTATTATTTAATGAATGGCTTTTTTGTTGCTATCGCATTTAAGGACATTAGCCGTTGTGTTCAAGCCGCCAAACAGCGAGCTGTTTGGCTATCGTTAGATTGCGTAAGCGGAAAGTATTTGTGGGCTTT